>NODE-64-length-35620-cov-5.9858_pt1 | contig 35620 bp, 29 predicted proteins | sample MGYA00139097_ERZ477577 | MGnify/ENA metagenome assembly ERZ477577
CCCCGGTATTCAGCATCAGCTGAATGTGTAAAGGAATCCATGGTGATGATCTTTGCCAAAGAGTTTGTCCAAAATGTCACCGATGCAGATCCAGTCAACGGCATGAGATTTTACCGGAGGCTGGCTCGAATGCTTGGAAATCGGCTGATTCACAGCTATCATCTCGAAATTGAAGGTGTGACTGATGGCTTGCAGTATACCTTTGAAACCGAAGAGAATATTGAGCCACATCAACGTCCATAACAAACAGTGTTGAATGGAAGAGTGGGATATCAAAAAATCTCACCCTTCCATTCTTCTGTTGTAGCGATCTTTATCATCTCCGACAATATGAATCGATGATGAGAAGCTCTATTCCACTGTTTTCAATCGTGGGAAAAGACTAGAGCCGGGCCTCGACCTCCTTGACGACGTTGACGGCGGTAATGCCAAACTTTTCGTATACCGCCGTAACCGCACCGGAGGCGCCGAAGCTTTCCATGCCGATGATGCCACCGTCCTCACCGACGAAGCGTTCCCAACCCAACTTGGTCGCTGCCTCGACTGAGACCCGGGCGGTTCCCCGGCCGATGATCATGTCCCGATAGTCCTTGTCCTGCTTCCAGAACAGCTCCCAGCATGGTACCGAGATGACCGCCGTGGCAATCCCCTTGGCCTGCAGGGTCTCTCGGGCTGCAATGGCAACGTTTACCTCGGAGCCGGTTGCAAAAATCGTCGCACGGCGCGGGCCGCCCACGGCATCGGCCATGACATAGGCACCCTTGGCGCACATATTTTCTTCTGAATACTCCCTGCGAAGCACCGGCAGGGCCTGGCGCGCGTTGATGATGGCCGAGGGATGATTCCGGTTCGCCACCGCCAGCTGCCAGCACTCGGCCGCCTCGACCGGATCGCATGGTCGCATGGTCCACATGTTGGGAATAGCCCGCAAAGAGGGAATGCACTCGACCGGCTGATGGGTCGGTCCGTTGGTGCCGATGCCGATGGAATCGTGACTGAAAACCCAGATCGCCGGCAATGACATCATTGCCGATAACCGGATGGCATGGCGCATGTAGTCCGAGAATACCAGGAAGGTGGCGCCGAAGGGGACGATGCCCCCATGGGCCAGCATACCGTTAATCATTGCGCCCATGACATGCTCGCGGATGCCGTAATGGATGTAGCGCCCGCTGGCGTCCTCTGCGGTGAAGGGCTTCATGACCTGCTTGTGCTGGGTTGCTGCCTCGAGATCCGGCGCACCGCCGAGAAACTCCGGAATGACCTGCGCCAGTACACTGGAAATTTGACCAGAGGTCCGGATTCCAGCCTGTTCAAGCCGATCCTCGATCCTTGCCTTCTTGAATTTGAGCAGGTTCGTGTCCCATCCCTCAGGAAGGCGCCTTTCCATCAATCGGTCGAACTCGGTCCTTTTGACTGGATCCATTGCATCTAGACGTTCCTGCCAGGCCTGATGCGCCGCCGCTCCCATCTCACCTGCTTTCCTCCATTCCGCGACGATGGAAGCAGGAGTTGTGAAGGGTTCATGTGGCCAGTTAAGCATTTCGCGGGCCTGGGCTGCGTCCTCAGCGCTCAGTTTGCCGCCATGGGCGGCGCGGTCATTCTGGATACGGGGTACACCGTAGCCAATGAAGGTCTTGCAGCGTACCATTGACGGGCGTGAATCTTTTTTGGCCTCACTGATGGCTGCTGCGATTGCCTCGTGGTCATGACCATCGCATTCAACGACATGCCAGCCGGCGCAAGCGAAGCGAGCCGAGTAATCTTCGGAGATGGCCTGGTCGGTGGTGCCGTCGTCGGTCATGCCGTTGTCGTCATAGAGCCAGATCAGCTTACCGAGCTTCAGATGGCCGGCCAGCGAGATCGCCTCGTGGCCAACGCCTTCCATCAGGCAGCCATCGCCGACCAGTGCATAGGTGTAGTGATCAACAATATCGTCACCGAACATCTCGTTGAGAATCCGTTCAGCAACAGCCATACCGACAGCGTTGGCGATACCCTGCCCGAGTGGCCCGGTCGTCACCTCGATACCATGATCTGGCTCGTATTCTGGATGCCCTGGTGTGTTCGAGTCGAGAACCCGGAAGTTTTTGATCTGCTCGATAGGGAAGGCCTCGTATCCGGCCAGATGCAGCAGCGAGTATATCAGGGTCGAGCCATGGCCGTTAGACTGCACGAAGCGGTCGCGGTCCGGCCAGCGCGGATCACGGGGGTCAAACGTGAGGTGCCGGATGAATAGTGTCGTGGCGATATCGGCGCTGCCGGTCGGTGTACCGGGATGACCGTCCTGGCACCGGACAAGTGTATCTACAGCCAGCATGCGAACCGCATTGGCCATCTCCTTCATAGTTACATCCATTTTTGCTTCCTCCATTACCCGCGGTTTTTATAGATAAGCGAGTAAAGATAATCCATGGTCAGGTAAGATTTCGCCCGGCCTGAGCGTACTTGAGATCCGTTTCTGTTGATCGTAAAGCTCAACAAACTATCTGATTTCTGCTGTTCTTTCTAGAATTTTTTCTGGGGGTCGTCAATGAACCTTGATATCAGTCCTGAAATTTATGGTGTCTCTGCACTTTGGTGGAGTTAAGGGCAACTACCGGAGACGTGGAAGAGAGATAACCTCTGCTGCTGATTCCTCGTCCAGCCATTTCCTGCCATCCGTGGCAAGGAGTGCATCTGCCTCCTCTGGACCGGTCGAACCGGCAGCATATAACACCGGTGGAGCGGCAACCAAGCGAAGCCTGTCGATATATTTCCAGCTGGCTTCGATCCAGTCCTGTCGTGGGAAGATACTATGGTCGCCTTCCATGACGTTATAGAGAATAGATTCATACGCCTCCGGGGTATTCGGTCCGAAATAGCAGTGATGACAAAAATCCATCATGACTGATACCGTCTCGTCATCTTCACCAGGCTTCTGGACATTAAAGGCCATGGCAATACCCTCATTCGGCTGGATACGAATGATAACCATATTGGATTCTCCATCTGTTCCAACAATATGCCGATTGCCCTTCTTGAAGACGACTTTTATATCAGCATGACGCTTCTGGAGGTGTTTTCCGGTTCGCAGGTAAAAAGGAACGTCCTGCCAGCGCTTAGTATCGATATGGGCACGTATTGCTGCATAGGTTTCGGTGTTTGAATTTTCAACCACTCCAGATTCAGAAAGATACCCGGCAACTGTATCAGAACCAATGATGCCAGGACCATATTGGCCAAGCACGATATCTGTTTTCTCAAGCGGCCGCAGATTGCGAATCACAGCTTCAGCTTCATCCCTGAGACCGTCCTGTGAACCTTCTGCCGGAGGTTCCATAGCTACAAAGGACAGCAGCTGTAGCAGATGATTCTGGATCATGTCGCGTACTGCTCCACTTTTATCGTAATACCCCGCCCTTTTTTCTACTCCAAGTGTTTCAGAAACCGTGATCTGTACATGGTCAATGGCGCCCTCCCTCCAGGCTCCAGAGAAAATTTCGTTAGCAAACCGTAAGGTCAGGATGTTCTGGACCAATTCTTTGCCAAGATAATGATCGACACGATAGATCTCGTCTTCTTCAAGAACCTTGTGGATGTCTGCATTCAGACGTTGAGCACTTGTCAGATCCGAACCAAACGGTTTTTCAAATACGACTCTCCTCCAGCCCTTTTCTGAGCTCAGAGAATTGATCAGCTGCACGGCCTGGTTAAAAACCGAGGTGGGCAGGGCGAAATACATGAGCTTATTATGGGTGCAGCCATACTGGGATTGAACTTCATTGATGGCTCTCACAAATTCATCATTATTCCCGTCTGCCATATCAAAGCTGAGATACACTATCCGCCCTATAAGATTTTCCATCACCTCGGGGTCTGGGCTTACTATGAATCGCTCAACAGAGAGGTGATCGATGAATTCCTCGCGGGTAAAATTTCTACGACCAATGCAGACAATGGGTGTACAGGCGGTCAACCGCTCTTTTCTCTGGAGATGATAGAGAGACGGGATCAGCTTTCGCTTGTTCAGGTCTCCTGTTGCGCCAAAAATGATGATCATTTGGGATTCAAGTGTCATGGGTTTCAACCTCCAGGTCGGTCAGCAGGTAATAGTGGGATAATTCGGTCATGATCTTTGCGGGGCATTCCTTGTATGATAGCTGTTTGTTGAAGAAGCTGCGAAGCGCATTGCGTTTGCCGTTGCCGAAGAAGAGTATTATTCCGGTGTCCGCCTGTCGAATCAGTCCATAGCTTGCGGACATTCGACCCGGCGGCGGCTTCGGGGAGTCATAGAGCAGAAAAAAACCGTTATTAATCTGATCGATCAAATGATGATTTGGAAAAAGAGAAGCGATGTGTCCATCTTCACCACTACTTGCAAGAACAATATCAAAGCGAGATCCACAGCTTTGCAGCTCCTTGCCGTAGTCGATAACACTTTGTGTCGGATTATCCACATCGTATCTGAACTGATGAATCATAGTGGCCGGCACTTTAGTGCCAAAATGTTCTTTAACAAGTTTGTAGTTGCTCTCTGGATGATCGGCGGGTACCAGTCTCTCGTCTAATAAAAATATATGAATTCGATCCCAGGGGAGGGGGCAATCTCGAAAACGTTTGTAGATATCAGCCACACTCCTCCCACCCGGCACTGCGATAACAACGTCCTGTTTTTTTTTCAAAAACATCAGCGTTTTTTCGAAAAGAAGTGAGGATGTCTTCTCAACCATTTGCTTCCGTGAACCCTGGATTATCATGTTTCCACCTTTCCTCGCCTCGTTTCGATCTGAAACAGTTTATTACCCGGCAGCGTATTGGTCGTACTTTTCAGTGATGAGCTTGAAGCAACGCAAAGAAAAATTGGCGCGTCGGGTGGTAAAATTGTTAAGGATATCTTTAATTTTCCTGGTGGGAGACGATTTCACTTCACGGACCCCAGTGGCAATGAACTTGCTGTCTGGTCAGAAAAAAAAGATTGAAAAAAAGTTATTCATTATCCCTTCCGCTAACAGGGGGTGGTGATTGCTTCCCCGTCATTGAATCGATTGATATCTTCCAGACGCTGAGGCCCTTCAATGGAATAGCCTCAAAAGCCCATTTTTTATCGGAGTATTGGCGCATGATATGTGTGAGTCCAGTAATTTTATCCTCAACTGTTGTCAACTCTTCCGCTTTTCCAAAGCCAATCACGCTCTGGAATGAAAATGACCAGTTACATGGAGCGTCCTCATTGGGTAGTAACACAGCTTCCGATTCGAATTCGAAACAGACATTGTTATTAGCCGCAAGTATTTCAATTTTTTTTCCTGCCCTGATCGAATGAAAATAGATAGACGTTTCGTCGTAGCCAAAGGAAACAGGAACAATATAGGGGAGGTTGTCCTGACATAATCCCAGCCGGCATACCTGACATTGCCTGATAATTTCTGAAATTTCCGCTATCGTTTCTATTGCTTTATCCTTTCTTCGCATCACCTTCTCCGAAATTATTGACTGACCTGCCGGTTTTCAAGGATCTTCTTCAATGTCTGGGGGTAATCAGTTATCAGGGATGAAACCCCCCAGCCAATAAACGTCTTCATCATACCTGGATCATTAACGGTATAGAGGTTAACTTTGCAGCCCTGTTCTATTGCTCGTATAACCTGATCCTGGTTAATGTATGCCTGGTTTGCATTAAAGGTCTGATACGCGAAATTCCCCCAGTTGTTTCGTCTGGAAGGCCCGCCCCCGATGAGTGCATTGCCTTCAATTTCAGGACAGAGCTGCTGGACCGTGTCAAGATAGGGATGATAAAATGAGGATATTATAATCTGCCCGGCATCAACGTTCAGGTATCTGATAAGCCGGATAATTTCATCTACCAGCGGAAAGGTCTTGAGCGGTTTGCCCACTTTTTTCAACTCAAGATTTATCTGCCAGCGCTTATTTTTTATAAAGAGCAGCACCTCTTCTAGTGTCGGAATTTTGAGGTTATAGAGCTGCTCCATTTCTGTAAAAGAGACATTGCCGGAGTTGATCTGTGAAAAGGGGTCAGAATCAATGAACCAGGAGCCAGCATCAAGCGTTCTGAGTTCATCAAGCAGAAATGTTGCTATCGGCTGGTCCACGCGGTCCGGAAAACATTCCGAGATATTTGTTGTTCTTGCAAGTGTCGCGTCGTGGTGGATAACCAGCTGACCATCAGCACAGACCTGAACATCGACCTCAACACCGTCAGTACCAATGTCCCACGCTTTTTTGAGGGCGGCCATGGTATTTTCTGGAGCTAGGCTCCTTGCCCCCCGGTGGGCGATATTTCGTGTTACCATGCCATTTTATCAGGCAGACTTCTCATCAGTAATTTCCTGGATCCAGGCGAGTGCTGCTGCCACTTTTGGAAAGCCGATTGTTGAGATGAGTACCAGAAGCGCATGTTCGATTTCTTTCTTGCTGGCACCTGCCGCGAGGGCTCTTCGGGCATGTGAGTGTACAGATCCCACAGACTGGGCTGATGCTGCAACTGCCAGTTGAATCAACTCCGTTGTTTTGTTATCGAGGGGGCCCGCTTCGCGAATTGTTGCACCGAGGCTTTCAACTGCCGCCATTGTCTCCGGAAAGCTGTTGAGCAGGTATTGGTAGTGCCTTACTTTTACTTTTTTACCGGACATATCGTCTTCTCCTTGTGGAAGTAATTGATTGCTTTGAGTTCGGACAGCCTATTTTCTGCCAGGAAACCCTTCGATCATTCTAATTACTCGATAATAATTTTCAAACACTGTTTTTACCACGGCAACATAGTTTGACTGGGCTCTTGTAAGGTTTGAGACCGCATCGAGCAGGTCGATCTGGCGCTGCACACCTTCTTTATACTTGAGCTCAGTAATACGCAGGTTCTCTTCAGCGTAGGTGATATCCTCGCGAGCTACTTCAACATTCTCCAGACTGATTTCATAATCGACGAGAATATCCTTCAATGTTGTTTTCAGTTCGTCCTGGAGCTCAGCCAAATCATAGTTTATTGAACGAACATCTGCCTTAGCGCGGGCAATTTCTGCCTCGTCCTGAAACCCGTTAAACAGGTTGAATGACATAATCAGTTCAGCGCGGAGTTCTTCATCGCTAAACTCACCCTGGCCATTGAGGAAGCTGTCATCATAGTTACGATATCTGCCGACCAGGTCAAACTGCGGGTAATAGTCACCGTACTGTGCGTTTACGGTATACTCAGCCGATTGGGCAAGAGACTCGAGAACCTTGAGCTCACTTCGCTGAGAGAGCATCTGCTGCTCCAATCCATCCTGATTCTCAAGCGTTGGGTTAGCCTGAAACTCAATAAAGTTCAGTTCGTCGTTGCTTATTTCCTGGTTAACCACTCGGCTCAGCTGGTTAAATGCCTTTGCCAGGTCAGCCTCTTCCTTCTTGACACTCAGATTTGCATTGTCGAAATCAACCTTGAATTTGAGAACAGCATTTTTATCGATAAGGCCGACTTCATATCGATTTTTACTGTCGTTAAAGAGACCTTCGAGTGTTTTATAGTTATCCTGCGCCACCTTAAGTCGGGCCTTCTGGTCGTAGACAGCCAGGTATCTTAATGATACCGCAAGTTGAATATCCTGCTCTATAGCCAGAAGTCTGAAAGACTCAACTTTTTGAACACTTTCCGCAGAACTGATACTGTATTTATCTTTAAAACCGGAAAAAATATTCCATCTCAGTGCGGAGCTGAAAACAGAATTTTCCCGCTGCTCTGTTGGTGTTGCCTCATCAATCGTATAGGTATTGTAGGCAATATCAAACGACGGGTAATATCCGCTTTTGGCAATACGGATGTTTTCTATGGATTTATCGATTTCAGCTTCGAACCGTTTAACAAGTGAACGGTTGTCAAGCGCTGCTTTCTGCATTTCTTCAAGGGTAATGGCAAACGCTATCTGGGGCAGCAGGAGAAATGTTACCAGAAGACTACTGAGTTTCATTGTTTCTACTCCTTTCATATCCGATTACAAAGGCCAGCATGGCTGGAATAACAAACAGGGTGAACAGTGTCGACAGGGCAAGGCCACCAAGCAGAATACTTCCGAGCCCTCGATATAATTCAGAACCGGCTCCAGTGGATAGAACCAGTGGGGTCATCGCCAGGATAGAGGTGGTTGCGCTCATGAAAATGGGCCTGATTCTCGTTCTTACCGCTTCAGATACTGCTGTTGCGCCTTCGAGTCCGTTGTAACGGACATTGTTGAGCGACTGGTGAACGATGAGGATCGCATTATTAACCACGGTGCCAATCAATATGATAAAGCCGAGCATGGCAAGTATATCAAACCCCTGCGGGGCAACAAATGTATTTACTGTTAAAAGACCGATAAAGCCACCGGCAGCAGCGAGCGGAACACTGAACAGAATAATCAGCGGATAGAGGAAATTTTCAAATAATGCGGCCATTAACAGGTAGGTGATCAGCAGGGCCAGGAGCAGGTTCCACCGCAGCGCTTTTCCAGTTTCGGCCAGCTTGTCAGCATTACCGCCGATAGTTATCTCAACATTATCGAGTTTGCCTCCCTCTTTCATTGCTCCGACAATATTGTTTTCTATTATTTCCATCGCCTCCTGCAGGGCGATTGATGCGGGCGGTGTGACCTGGAGGGTAATATTTCGTTTACGCTCCAGGTGGTTGACTTGAGGCATACCTTCACTGTATCCGAGGTCACTGATATCACCAACTTTTATCAGATCACCAAAGCGATTGACAATAGGAGCGTTGAGGATATTTTCAGGATTGTCAAACTGAGTCTCATTGCCTTTGAGAACAAGATTTATCTGCTTCGTGCCCTCCGGTCTGTATTCATCAATTTTTCTGCCATCCATCAGGATATCGACATAGATACCCAGATCTCTTTCTGTTAAGCCGTTTGCAGCGAGTCTCTCTTTATTGGGATTAACCCTGATTTCCGGGTAGCTGGTTTCAAGAGAGGGCACCGGTCGAACCTGGGCTCCCTGGATGTTCTGACTGATTGCCCCGAACAACATTCTGGCAGCGCCGACAATCTCGTTTATATCATCACCGGAGACATTTACTTCAACTGATCGTCCCTGCCCAAGACCTCTTTCAAAGATACTGGTCTGAATTGAAACACCGAATATGCCGGGAATTGAATTTATGATCCGAGTGAAAAGCGGTATCAGTTCTTTTGCCCGGGTTTCGTGAACTGACGTTCCGCCAAAAAGTGTTATTCGATCTGCTCCGACATAAAACATTTCTTCCACCTGAGGAAATCCATCCAGGTTGTCTTGCTTGAAATAGGGTTCTGCCTGGCGGTAAATATCGTGTCCTATCTCTTTCAATTTCTCAACAGAATAGCCGGGAGGAGGAAGCAGGATATTGAGAATAAGATTCTGGTTTCCCATTGGAAGGTATTCAGCACTTGGGCGCAGCCAGAAAATGATACCGATTGAAAGAGAGGTGAACAACGTGACCGTCACGACCCTGGTGAATATGTTTTTCAGACAAAAACTGGAAAATCCCATCAGGCCGCGGGCAAGGAAGGGTCCAACTATGGAACGCTGCAGTCGATTCGGCTGCTTGTTCTTTCCTTCATCTCTGCGGTAAAAGATATTGATCAGGGTCGGTATGACGGTGATTGAAACCATAAAGCTGATCATGATGGAAAACGTGATGGCAATTGCAATATCTCGAAAAAGCTGTCCCGCCTCTTCCTGCATGAATATGACCGGCAGAAACACAGCGACAGTGGTTGCCGTTGAAGCAAAAACGGCTCCCCACACTTCCCTGGTGCCTTCCCTGGCGGCTTCGTAGGCTCTCTTCCCCATCTTTCTGTGACGGTCGATATTTTCCAGTACAACAATTGAGTTATCGACAAGCATTCCTACAGCAAATGAGATCCCGGCCAGACTGACCACATTAAGACTCCTGTTACTCAGCCACAAGAAAATAAAGGTGCCGATTACTGATATCGGAATTGCCAGAGCGGTTACCAGCGTTGAACGTACACTGCGCAGAAAGATAAGCAGAACGGTAACCGCCAGCAGACCCCCGACCAGTACATTTTGTTTTACCAGGTCAATGGAGGTGTTGATGTATGGTCTCTGGTCATATACCATATCGAAGTACAAACCATTATCTGCAAGTATTGAACTGTTGAGCCGTTCAACTTCTCGTTCGACTCGGTCTGTCATGATCAGGACATTGGTTCCGGGCTCCTTACGAATACCAACAACAATAATCTGCTCGGTTCTGTTAAGAACCGCACCTGTCTCTTTGCTGAATCCTTTATTGACGGTTACCACATCCCTGAGATACACCCGTTTTTGCCCATCGTCAAAAACAACCACATCAAGCACTTCTTCAGGAGATTGAAACTGACCGATGGTCCTTATCCGGTAGTTTTTTCTGCCGATGCCAAGTACTCCGGCGGAAATTGTTGAATTGGCATTTGTAACGGCAGAAGATATCTGGTTTATGGTGACATTGTGCTGGGCCAGTTTCTCCATATCGAGCTCGACATGGAGCTCGTCCTCGGTTCCGCCAAAGACAAAAAGAGAGCCGACACCTTTAACCCGCTCAAGGTGCTGTCTTACGTGATCCTCAAAAAAGGTTCGATACTGGTTGATATGAGTTTTGTTTTCAGGCGTTGTCTTGAGCAGTATCCAGGCAACCATTGAACTATTTGCTCCCGCTGCCTCGATGGACGGACGTTTGGCATTATCAGGGTAGTCGGAGACCTCGTTCATTTTGTTGGAAACCCGCAGCAGTGCATCATCAAGGTTTGTTCCCAGCTCAAAGGAGAGCGTAATCTCACCGAGATTGTTATAGCTGGCGCTCTCCATTTTGGTCAGGCCCTGGAGGCCTTTAAGCGCTTCTTCCTGTTTTTCTATAATTTCTTTTTCAATTTCATATGGCGTGGCACCATTCCAAAACGTTTGTACCGTAATTTGCGGTTTTTCAACATCCGGTGTGAGCTGCACCGGTAGTTTGTTAAGTCCGATAAGTCCGAAAGTAACCAGGAGAATAATGCCGACTATAACGGAAACCGGCTTGTCCAGGGCATATTTTACAATATCCATTAATTCTCTCCTGCCACAATAACCGGCTGATCCGGCCTGAGACGTTCGTTCCCTTCCACGACAAGATTCATACCGGGAACGATATAGGGGTTGTCAACGCCAACCCGGTCTCCAAGAAAGGTAACGATATTAACAGGTAAAATTGCAGCTTTGCCCTCTTTGACGGTATAAACGAAGTCTTTACCTTGAAATTTGATCAGGGCGGCTCGACTGAAAACACTCAGTTTCTGGCGTGCGCTGATCGGCACGGAAACGGTCGCTGACATATTTTGAGCGACAAGGGGCAGTGGTGGAATTGATATTTTCAGGAAAACATTTTTTGTTTTCATATCGGCGACAGGATCGATATCGAGGATTCTACCCACCAGTTCTTTATTGAAGGCATTAATGGTTACCGGTATTTCCTGGCCGAGCTCAATAAACTGTAGCGTTGTCTCGGCAATGGGTGCACGGATATAGAGATCTTCACTGGAGCCGATCGATACCAGCTGTTTTCCCGGTGCTACCCAGCTCCCAGAGTCCACATCTTTGGTCAAAATAATTCCGTCAAATGGAGCGGAGATAATAGAGCGGGTTTTTTGGATCAACAGTTTTTGAAGTGTTGACTCAATACCCTGTTTTTCCTTCTGCGCATCTTGATAGGTATAGAGGGAATCGTCGTATTCTTTTTCACTTACTCCCGACTTGTCAAAAAGGCGTTCCAGCCGGGAAAAATTTTTCTTGGCATTGGCAATGCGCAGTTCAATCTGTTCAATACGGGACTTCTGGAACATTATCTCTTTCTCGAGGATTTCAGTATTGAGCCGGACGAGAGGGTCACCTGTTTGTACCTTGTCTCCCTGCTTAACTTCCACCCGATCGACGAGTCCGGCAAGCTCTGTTGAAATCTCGCTGATTCGGTCATAGTAGAGAAGACCGATCACTGTTCTTGTCTGGGATACGTCTTCCTGAACAACCGGTGCAACCCGCACCTGGGATGGTGGCGGGCCATCAGCTGCATAAGCACACAAGGAGCTTGAGAAAAGGAGAATGATGACGCTCCAGAGGTTGGCGGAAATTTTTTTTCTTGCTCTCATTTGTATCTCCAGGTTGTTCTTTCAACGAATGTCGTTTTCAACAGCTTGATGGATCAATAACCGTATCTACCTGAATATTCAGGTGTAATCGCTATCTACCTTATGGTATTAGTCATTTTAGCAGGGAGATGTAAGGAATCCTGCGTATTCAGGTTTATTGTCGGGTTCTCTTAAGGTTAAAAAGAAACGTATTAACACAGCAGGCGAAACTGTCAAGATATTGAGTCAATTGGAAAAACTGCCAGAGAGGTGAGATGGCACCTGGAAGATCGGAGCTTAGTGACTACATAAAATGAAAATTTAGTCGAGAGCTGATCGATTTAGCGGTTGTCCTTTTCCTTCACAGGGAGTACCTGGTCTTCATCATCAAGCAATAAACGGCCGGCAGCAGCACCGGAGACAATATCCTTGGATTCGTCGTTTTTGTCATGTTCTTCAGGCATGTAAACAGTTACATTTCGATGGGCAAATTCGATATTACTCGCTGCAAATTGCTCCTGAATCCTGCGATAAATTTCTCTTCGCATCATGAATTGTTCGCCCGGTTGAGTGGTAAACTTGACCCGAACGATCATTGCAGAATCATCCATCTGCCTGATCCCCTGGGACTTGAGTTTTCCGGTCAGTTTGGGACCATAGATCTCATCAACCGAAATTTCCTGATAGATTCTTTTTACCAGCTTTCGAACTTTATCGATATCTGTATCGTATTTTACCCTCAGGTCCAGCTTGGAAATGATATAATCCCGGGAATAATTAGTAACCGTATCTATCTTGCCAAATGGTATGGTTTGCATCATACCCAGATGATGGCGCAGTCGAACTGAGCGGAGCGATATATGATCAACCGTTCCCTTGGCCGTACCAATATCGATATAGTCGCCAACCCGGAAGGCATCGTCAACAAGGAAGAAAATGCCGGCGAAAATATCGGTTACCAGAGACTGAGCTCCAAAACTTATGGCCAGACCGATGATTCCGGCACCGGCAATAAGTGGGCCGATATCGAGCCCGAATGCTGACAGGATAAACATTATGGCAAGAATGATCAGCAGGCTGTAGGTGAACTTGCGAAGCAGGATAAGCAGGGTACCGGTACGAGAACCGCCCTTGCCTCCTTCGTCTGCTTCATCGTCATGATCTGGCATTTCCGCTTGGATCTTATGATCAATCCAGTCAGAAAAGAGTTGCCATATCATATATGAGAAGACAACAATTGCGACGACGCCCAGTATGCTGCCGGTGAACATTCTGCCATAAGGAATGTCCAGGTCCCACAATCCCAGCAGGAGAAAGGCCATCAGTATCAGCAGCAGAATACGGTAGAGGACCTGGGTATATTGCAAGTAGGTGATAAAGCTTCTTCGGCCAGGCGGTATTTCCGCACCGTCAGGGTGTGTGCGGGCTTCACGGTTTTTTCCGGTCTTACGAATTATTGCTGAGAAAAGCTGGCCGCCCCAGATATCAAGAGCCCCAAAAAATGGAATGGTGAGAAGTCCGACTATTACCCTGCCGAATAACACCTGGCTACTGCCGAGTACCCGATACTCCCAGATAAGCGTGATGCAGAGGATGAGAACCAGAGCAGGAATGTGCCATATCTTGGCAAAGGTGATTTGAGCTGGAAGCAGCGGGAGACTGGGAGAATGCTGAGTCATAAGAGCCTCGCTAACCCAGCGCCTCGATTTAATGACCATAAAGGCAAGAGCAATTGCCGTGGTGACAATGATGATGGCGACAAGGGCCAGAAAGGTATTGTCTGGAGCTGAGAGTCGCCTGAGGATATTTCCTGATCGGACAAGAATAATCTCAAGACCGCACAGAATTGTTATCCAGGTGAACATGAAGCTGGCAACTTTGTCTGAATAGGGCAGTATCCTGAGCGGTGGTCGTTGTGGTGAAAGCATCACGGTTGAGACCAACACGAGGAGCCGCACATAGTAACTGGCAATAATGTAATTGGAGCCGATCAGGTGAGGAGCAGTGTCATGCGGAATGAGGATGATAAAAAGAACAAAGGATATCAGTATATAGGTGCCCGTGTAAATAATTTCAAGACAGACAGCTGCCCCGGTATAATAGATACGGGACAAAAGATCATCAGAACGAAATAATTCCAGTTTGGTATGTAAAGAAGAACAAATTCGCCGAATACCATATTCACCCAGTAAACTGGCGGCAATCGTCAAGAAAATCAAAAACAGCAGGAGAACAGGAGATTGTCTTTCAGCAACCCTGTCCCACTGCTGTTTCAGTGTTGTCGGCAGCGCCTTAAAGCCTGCAATCTGATCATAAAACCTTAAAATGTGGTCTTCAGCGGAAGAGACTGCTTCGAGAAACGGTTTATCGATGACACGTGAGGCCGGGGCATTATGACGGCTACTACCTGAGCCAGTAACTTCACCTGTGCCAGTCTGACCGTAAACCGAAGAACAGATTAGAAGGCTGGAAAAAATGACAATACCAAGCCTGAATAGCATGGTTTTGATCTTCATTGCTCAAACCGTTATGAGATTAGATTCTCAATCGTTCTTCTTTGCCCTCAATCAATACCACAAAAAGAGGATATGTACAGGCAATAAGAGACTATTTTACTAAGAATTCTGATGTTCTAAGAAATGAACAAAGCCATTTTCCAGAGGGGGAAATGGCTTTGTTCATTGCATTTCAGCTGAAAGCTAAAGATTTTAATTATTCCGAGACGATTTCAAGCATCATCTCGTACATCTGCATTGGCGTAACCCCTTGTGGCTCGGCGATATCTTTTAACTTGGCGTCCGCTTCTGCTTTTATTCCTCTGACTTCCAGTTTTTTGATGATTTGATTGGTATCAAGACCATATTCTGTGCAGATCTCGTCAAGGGTCTTTTTCCCGAGTCCGGATGGTGGCGTTTCCGGGAGCACTGACGGGGCCCCAGATTCAATTGTTTTTTGCGGGATGATGGCGGCTGATTGGATGATTTCGTATATCTGTTGAGGAGATTTATTAGATTTGTCGGCGAGATCGCGAAGTATATCTTTTTCTCCGGAAACTGGTATGCCGGCAGCTTTCAATAACTCCAAGCTTTTGGCTAAATCCAGATTTTCTCTTTTGGTGAACATCTTAAGAGAGGATGATTCGGCATGGCCATATGGTGGATCACCATATTTTTTTGCTGCGGAATCTTTAAAATGTTCTGATATTTCCATAATCGTGCTCATCGGTGGAACATTATAGTAGGTTCCCACAATAAAAAACACGGTTAGGGCCAGGGCGACATTAAAGGAGCCGGTGAATACTTTAATCTCCTTGGCTTTATTCTTCATATAGGCAACAATTGGTTTCCAGTTGTAGTATATATGAAGGATTCCGGCAAAAACAAATAAGAAGCCGACTGTTGTATGCTGTGCGCCCCAGTCGCCTTTGGTCAAGCCAAAAAAGTACCAGTCTGCCCAGTTGGCAATCCGTCCCTCCGGGACGACGTAAAGAACAATTGAGTTAATCGTTAAAACAACCAGGGTTAACAACATGGTCATTGATGTAATCTTTCTCATATTCATCTAACACACCTTAGATATTGAATTAATGCTCTAATGCTCATTGGTTTAAAAAATACTATTAAGCATGAATGAAGATAAGTAAATAGTTAAATTGTTATCTAATGTGACTTTTATTGTTATATCTTTACGTATTAGGATCCGGGAGAAATTGCTCTATGGCAGCTGAGTTAATTTCAGTTTATGCAATTAATAACAACTATCTGGGATCTGATGATTTTTTTTTGTCAAAGTGATCTGCAGGTGGCAGTGTTCTTTTCCTGGTAGAAAACTCAATCGAGTTCGTCGGGCAAATTTCCCTGCAGCTATAGCAGGAGAAACAATCAGGAATGGTCGTTTTGTCCTGCTTTAATAGTGCCCCCATGACCGTTGAAGGACAGGCTGTGACACATTTCTCACATGCAATGCAGGTCTCATAGTTTACGCTGATCTTATTGAGACTGATTTTTTCAACGAGCCAGCCGACCAGTCCGAACGGACAGAAGAGATGACACCATGGTCGGTATATAAAAAGGCTTGCCACAAGAAGAGTCCCGACAAAAATAATCCCGGAAATTCCCATGTGAATGGGCTTGAAAATCTTAAAGGGATCAACAAACTCAATTATATCAGCTCCCCAGGCAAAGGCCACGATGGTAAAAACAGTCAGGAATGCAACCCGGATTCCGTTGCTGATAAAAAATGGTATTTTTATCTTTTGTCCTATGACAGCTTTGAGTGATTCATTTTCATTTAACCGGAAAATCAGATCCTGCAACGTACCGACCTGGCAGCCCCAGGAACAAATGTATTTATTTGCTAAAAAGACAAACAGCAAAAAGACGGCGAGCGCTATCATGCGTGGCGGGAAAATGGCCCCGGTGGAGGCAAAGAGGTGAATAGCATCTTTCACCGTTCCCATGGGACTTGGATCTGCCCCGAGTATCACACCAAAAATCAGTACTGAAAGAAAAAGAGCAGTTTTTCTCTTGCCAGGACTAACGTTTTGTTTCCTGAACAACGTAAAAACGGTGAGGAGAAATGCAAACCACATGGAAAACTTGATAAGGATCTTTTTCCAGTTCTTCGACTCATGCTCTGCGACAAGCGCGAGCTTCTTCTTTACCTGGGATTTTATCTGGGCATCAGTGCCGTATTGGGATAATGTTTTTTGTAGATCTGATTTATTCTGAAGTGCGAAAATGTGTTTTAACGATGGGTTTGGCAACCCGTTGGCTTGTCCAAATTCTTTTAACGTCATTTCTTGACTAACAACGAGGCTGCTGAAATCAGGTAGTTTTTCAGGCTTTCCCCCCCAGAGCCTTGCTGATACCGTCGACAAAATAACAACAGTGACAATGAGTGATATAAATAAGATAATTGTTTTCCCAGGTGAAGACTTTACCATGAGTAATAACCTCTCTTTCTTTTACGTTCAGTGAGTAATGGTTACAAGACAAGGATTAACTATTTAGTTTATTTCTTTAGCACATTGTTTTGTGTTTATGCAAGATTAAAACGTTCGATGATTCTCCTTCTCGACCATGGTTGCTTACGTTGGTAATAACAGCATGTTGTGGGAAATGAACAAAACGGGGTGAGAGGATGATAAAGTCGTCTTAATTTCTGGACCCAGCAGAGGTATCCGTGCCGCAACCCCACGATATCTGGCCGGTCAGGGGTACAACGTCTGTGTCCAATAGAGAAAAAGTGCACTGCCAAACAGCGTGTTCCTGATATTCAGGATCGGGGAGTAGAGGCGATAGCCGTGCAGGCAGATGTCTCTGGAACGATTATAGCGCTCGGCGGCGGATAATAAAGAGCAGTCCGGTGAGCCGGTATCACTCTTTAAAAAGTGCTTCTAGATGGACCATCTCGCCTTTTCCGCTGAGTTTTACTTCATAATCAAGGGAATGGAATAGTTTGATCATCCGCTTGTTGCCTTTGGAGGTATAAGCAGTAAAACCGATGATGTTGTTGCCTTTAGCTGCTTCAGCAAGTTTCTTGATCACGATCGAGGACAGTCCTCTTCCCTGCCAGCTTTTTTCTACAGAAAAGGCTATCTCAGCCAGGTTGGTTTCAGGGTTTGAATAGTATTCTCCAACGGCAAGCACACGTTCAAAACCTGGCTCACCCTCAACAGCGACAATGGTCAGATCTTTGCTGTAATCGATAATGAACGTTCGCTCTATCTGCTTGGAAACGAAGCTTGTCTTTTCATGGAAAAAGCGAGAGGTTACATCGGACTTGTCCAACCCGTAGTAATGTTCCTGAAGCGGCCGCTCGTCAGTCAGCTTGATCGGTCGAAAAGTGATTTGCCGGTTATTGATGACCCTGGTCTCTTCCAGGTGAAGGGGGTAGGTGGCGTGCATTTCTTCTTTTAATGAGCGTTCAGGGCCCAGCAGCCCGAGTTCTTTTGCCTGATCAAACAGGTAGTCTCGAAAGTCGGGATGCGCGATGGAAATCATAGCGATTGCACGTTCCTGGATTGATTTACCAAAAAGATTAACCGATCCATATTCAGTGACTACGTATTGGACTTCACCTCGGGGGATGACGATGGCACTGTTCTGGAGCATTGGTACTATACGACTTTTCTGGTTGTGACGTCTTGTTGAGGTGAGCATGAGGATTGATTTGCCCCCCTCCGACATGGAAGCTCCACGGAAAAAGTCTACAATTCCAGTTACCCCTGAAAAGTTGTTATAGGCAAGCGCATCTGCTGTAACCTGGCCGGTGAGATCTATCTCCCTGCAGATATTCATCGCCACCATCTTGCGGTTTTTAGAAATAATTCGAGGATCGTTGACATACTTGGAGGGGTGAAACTCGACAACAGAGTTATTGTCGAGCATATCGTAAAGATCCTGGGTACCGATGGCGTTGCTGCAGATAATCTTGCCGTTGTTGAAACCTTTCTTCTTGTTGGTGACCACCCCCATGGCCATTAATTTCATAATGGTATTTGTTATATACTGGGTGTGAATCCCCAGGTCGTTTTTTTCCATCAGGGCCTGGATGATTGCACCCGAGGTGGCCCCAAGAGACATCTGCATTGTTGAACCGTCATCGACAAGCCGGGAAACATAACGAGCCATCGTCGGCGCAGCCGATACTTCCGGGTACTCACCGATTTCACGCAAATTTTCATCATATTCGACAAAATAGTCGATATCGTTAACGTGGATATTACTTCGCCCCTGGACCCGCGGCATATTGCTGTTGACCTGGGCAATAACGATATCGGCTGCAGATGCCGCAGCTGAGGTTATATCGACCGATATTCCAAGGCTCATCCAGCCAAAATCATCAGGGGGTGTGACCTGAATGAGTGCCACCTGAATTGGCAGCAGCCGAGACTTAATGAGTTTATGTATCTCGGAGAGGTTGATTGGCGTGATAAACCGCAGGTCACCCTTGAAGCTTTCAGAATTTGCTGATCCGAGATAAAATGAGCGGATGTTGAGATTCTGGGAGTGGGAACGATCGGCAATTTGAGACAGGGATGTTGATTCCGCACTGAAGAGTCTGACGATTTCAAGATCGGTAAAATGAAGGCTGGCAGCAGCAAGTCCCTTGACCAGGTGTTGGGGTTCTCCGCAGGAAGAGCCAATAAATATTCTCTGGCCTGATTGGATTTTTTTAATTGCCTTTTCAACAGACAACTTGTTTTGCTGGTAATTGTCCGCCCAGTATCCGGATTCGCTCATCTTGTCTCTCCTGCAGCTGAATTGATCAATCCTTGAAGAAGATCACCCTCACAATCTATTGGTTTTCAGGCTTTTTATCAAGGAAATGAGTTGAGCAGGGTGAGATACGTCTGACGACCGGAGAATAAAAACATTGCTCAAGGGGTATGCACAGGCTAGGATGAGAGGTGCAAAAGGTGCTGATAATTTTCCATCATTCTGGGCTCTTTAAAACAGTTGAGACAGATAATGGGAAGCGATGAAATCAGATAGTATCAGGAACAGGAAATAACAATGAAAACGGGTTTTGTTTTTGATGAGAAGTATCTGCAGCATGTTACATTTAACGGTCACCCAGAGTGCTCACAAAGACTTATCGCTATTCTGAAAGGCCTCATTGACGATGGCGTCATGAAAGAACTTCACCTGTTGAAGGCTGAACCTGCCAGTCAACGGTGGATTGAAACGGTACACCATGTCCGCTATATCCTGAGGTTTGAGGAAGCATGCATCTGGGGCTTACCTGATTTTGATCATCAGGATAACTCGATATGCAGAGATAGTTACGATATAGCCTTGATGGCAGTTGGTGGAGTGCTCAAGGCGATCGACAGTGTGATGGAAAAAGAAGTGGATAATGCATTCTGCGCTGTCAGACCGCCCGGTCATCACGCTGAACTGGATAAGGCGATGGGGTTCTGCTATTTCAACAACGTGGCCATCGGCGCGCGTTATCTCCAACGTCAGTGGGGCGTGGAAAGGGTTGGTATTATCGACTTTGATGTCCATCATGGAAATGGCACCCAGCATATATTTGAGCATGATGATACGGTATTTTATTACTCTATCCATGAACATCCCTCGTTTGCCTATCCAGGAACCGGCAGAGAGTTCGAGACAGGAATGAAGGAGGGTGACGGTTATACCTTGAACAGTCCAGTACTGCCAGGAAGTGGAGACGCCATTTATAAGGAGAAACTGACCAATGACCTAGTGCCGGCGTTTGAAAAATTCAAGCCAGAGGTTATTTTATTATCAGCGGGTTTTGATGCTCATGTCAGCGATTTGATGTCGGGTACTGAGTTGACAACGGATGGTTACGACTTTGTAAACCAAACGGTCATTGATTTGGCAAACAATCTTGCAGATGGAAAGGTTATCTCTGTCCTGGAGGGTGGATATAACCTTGAAATATTGCCAACCCTGGTTGCCAATCACATACGAAAACTGATCGGGAATTGATGAGTGAGCTGTCAATACTACTACATGTATAATATTGTTGTGAATGGATGATAGAAGGAAGGAGGATATATGTTTGTCAGTGAAACAATGAATACCAATTTGGTATCGATAGCCCCTGAAACCAAGTTGTCTGAAGTACGGACATTGATGAAGGACAACAATTTTCGTCATCTGCCCGTTGTGGACAAGGATGACAAACTGATCGGCATTGTTACCGATCGTGATATGAGAGATGCGTCTCCGTCCTCACTTTTGAGTGATGAAGAATATCAGCGCACCCTTGACCGGGTGATGGAACACACGGTGAGTGAGATCATGACGAAAGATCCGCTGACCATCTCGGTATACTTCACTCTGCAGGATACTCTTATGGTGATGGGGAGCAGGAAAGTCGGGGCATTGCCGGTCGTGGATGAGGATGGGTATCTGAAAGGAATCATGTCCACCAGAGATCTTCTCAAAGCTTTCGTCAATGTTATGGGTATCGGAGAGCCCGGAACACTCCTCTGCATTCTGGTGAATGAGGAACCGGGACAGTTGAAAAAGATTGTTGATATCGTAACCGAAGAGAACGTGTCGATGGGAAGTGTTCTTGCTGCCAGGTATTGGGATGGAGAAAAACGGGCCATTTTCCCCTATCTGTTAACCAATAACGTCTTAAAGATTAAGCAGAAACTACTCGAGCAGGGTTTTGATTTAACTGACCCGATGAAGTGGTATCTTGACCAGCTCCCCAAAAAAAAGGGTTAGTGTAATTGCTCGTGAATCGTTTTGGAATATCCTGGAAGTGGGTGGGACAATAGTATTTAAATTCAGGCAGATAGTAAGAAGGAAATTGTCATGGCGATTTATTATGTGGATGGAACGTTTGTCAACCGGGAAGAGGCGGTATTGCCGGTTGAAGATCTGGCAATCCTGAGGGGGTACGGTGTCTTTGATTTTCTAAGAACATATAACGGGCGCCCGTTTCATCTTGATGCTCATATTCGGCGTCTGCAGAATTCTGCGCAGCTGATCGGCTTATCCTGTCCATGGAGCCATGTCGAGATATCCGAGATCGTCCATGAAACAATGAATCGCAATAATTTTGCAGAATCAAATATTCGCCTGCTGATAACGGGCGGCGACAGTGATGATTCCATTACACCCGGGAGCAAACCCCGGCTGCTGGCAATGATCTCCCCGGTAAAGCAGTTCCCCGATCAATGGTATGAAGACGGAGTCCACATAATAACCACCGATATTACCCGGTATATACCCGGTGCAAAATCCATAGATTATATACGTGCTATTATAACCTTAAGCAATGCCCGAGCTGCTGGGGCGGTTGAGTCTGTGTATGTGGATGGTGAAGGGCAGGTGCTGGAGGGCACGACTTCAAATCTCTTTGCTGTCATAAAAGGGCAGTTGACATCTCCAGCAATAGATATTCTTCCAGGAGTAACCCGCGATGTTGTTCTTGACCTGACCGCCGCCGAATTCAAACCGCAGCTGACAGTGATTCGCAAAGAAGATATCCTGGCTGCTGACGAACTTTTTTTGACCTCGTCGAACAAAGAAGTGTTACCGGTTACCACTGTTGACGGGGTGACAATCGGCACAGGCAAACCAGGTGCGGTAACAACGAGGATTATGAAGCTTTTTGCAGGCTATACAAGAGAGTACGCTGCTGGTCTGATCTCCTGACAGATGATTGACTGCTATAGATTGGCTAAATAGCCGGTAGCTGTGGCAGCCATGACCTCAAAATATCTTTGTCTTTTAACGATCTAAATCTGATGGAATACAATCGATTGCGCATATCATTGTTTCTACTGGTCTGTATCATCCTGTTCGGTACCTTTGGTTACTCGATAATAGAAGAGATGACGCTTTTTGACTCTTTTTACATGACATTGATTACCATCAGTACTGTTGGATTTTCCGAAATTACCCCGTTAACCCAGTCGAGCAGGATTATTACTGTTGTTATAATTATCTCGGGAATCAGCCTGTTAACATACACCCTTGGACAGATTGCTCAGGTTTTTATCGAAGGAGAACTTCGTAAACTATTGGGGAGAAGAAAGTTGGAAAAGCAGATAGCAGATCTAAAAAACCACTACATCGTGTGCGGATACGGCAGAATTGGGGCAGTTGTCTGTAAAGAGCTTGCTGACGGTAAAATTGAATTTATCATCATTGAAGAGGATGAAAAAAAAATAGAGCAGCTTGAAAATAATCATTTTCTCTATTTATCCGGAGATGCAACCAGGGAAGAGACCTTGCTAGAGGCCGGACTTGATAGAGCAAAAGGAATGGTAACTGCTGTATCCAGTGATGCCGACAACGTTTTTATTACGCTGACGGCAAAAGGCTTGAGGCCTGATATTTTTGTCCTGTCGCGGGCTGCTGATCTTAAAAATGAAAAAAAACTCCTGCGTGCCGGAGCTTCCCGGGTGGTCTGCCCCTATAATATGGGCGGTTCACGTATGGCACAGATTCTAAAAAGACCGACCGTTGTCGATTTCCTTGAATCAGCAACGATGAGTGGAAACCTCGGACTAAAGCTGGAAGAAGTTGTTGTTATGCCGACGTCTTATCTGGTTGGGAAAACCATCGTTGAAAGCAAGTTGCGGCAGAATTTTGGAGTTATCATTATTGCAATCAAAAAGATCGATGGAGAAATGCTCTTCAATCCTGGCCCGGATGCTGTATTAGGTGCTGGAGAGGTAGTGGTGGTAATCGGCAAAAAGCATGATCTGGCTCAGATGAGTAAGACATTTGCGTAGGGCCCCATTTGCTTGAATATGTGAAATAGTGCGGCTAGGATTTCCTGTTGTTTTGCGCCAGGGCGATAAACGGTCTCTCGATATAAGAGTAGGTAAATACCGAAAGCAGGTATGTCATTGATCCGCTCATCAAAAAGAGAATTATTCCGGTTGGATAGTAAGCCGTAAAATACATCGATACTCCCCTGACGCAGCTTATTACCTGAGGGTGAAGAAGGTAAAAACTGAACCCGACAATGCCGACTGCACGTAACGGCAGGAGGTTCATTGCCCGGTCGAGCAGGCTTCCATTTGTCATAATCGTTAAAAATATAAACAGGGCGCCAAGAAAACCGAACCAGCCTGGATGGGTTGAGGCATCAAACGGTAAAGATCGATTCAAGGCGGGAGAGAACATGACCAGAATAGCGGTTATCAGCAGGAGACCGCTGAAGGCCATAATCTTTCGTGACAGCGCCATATTGAAAATGCTTGAAAAACGGGTGGAATCCTTTACCTGTCTGTAGATTACTGCAAACAATATTCCTGAAAAAAATATTCCAGCCAGGGGCTTCAAGGAGGCGCCATTTCCATATAACCTTATAATATCTTGTTCTATAAACATGTTTGAACCAATGATGAGCAGGACAAAAAACAGGATTGACAGGAACGGTCTTATTCTGACCAGGAGTGTGTTGATGATCATAACAGCAGGCAGCAGCAGATAGAAAAACATTTCCTGGGTAATCGTCCAGTAGTGACCGTCCGCCTGGAGAAAAAGATAGTGCCTGATTGCAACATCGAAGTGACCGCTGAACAGGGTAAAACAGGTAATCATTGTAAAATACATCGGTATAATGCGTTTACATCGTCTTAAAAGATACGTGGACATATACTGGAAAGACAGTGATTTATCCGGTCGTACGATAAATGGTGAAGCCAGGAGAAAACCACTGAGGCAGAAAAAGAGCCAAACACCGAATATGCCTCCTTTATCGAGAACCCCCGTGTGGACGGCTAAGATCATCATGGCCGCGAGGCCGCGGACACCATCGAGCGAGTTAAAGTTGACGCCAGCTGATGACATTTTACTGTTGATATCCTTGATAGCATCAACGTTGAGTACGGACATGTGTCGGGAAAAGATAAAGAACAGTGCCGCAAAAATAAGCGGCAGAAATAGGCTCAGGAAGAGATTCTCCAGAATGAGATCTCCCTTGAAAGTGATGAACGGATCAGAGGTATTAACCTTGATAAATAAATGATCCTTTTCCAGGGAGTAGGATGCAATCGCCGCGTTGGGAATAAATTGCTCATAAATCTGTCGATGATTGAAGGTGATATCAGGCCCAAAATGACTGCTCAGTCTGAACGCATAGATTTTTACCCTTCCGGTGTCGTTTCCAACATCGACCCTTAGCTTTCTCGCCACATGATTATTGAGGTAAATAACCTGTGATTTTCGTTCATTCTTGCTAAATTTTTCTGAATGCTTTTTGTGATTTTCCCTGAACCCAAGATCATTGATCCCGCTTGAGTAATAGGCTGTAACAACATCATCATGGTCGAACTGTGCATCGACTGTAAGGATGGAGAAACTTGAAAGTACAACATATGAGATCAATGTCTTTACAAAGAAAAAAAGACAGATCGAAATGATAAACCGCACCAGCGGGTTGTATAAACGTTTCATTGCAATAAAATTAAAAAGGAATCAGAACAGAAAATCAGCACATTAATTTGTACATTTTTTTCATGCAGCCAGTGATTATATACCGTGTCAGGTTGAAAGATTCACTCGATTTGTACATAATTATTGACAAACCAGGCTCCGATTTGTCAAGTGGACTGCCGGGAGATGTTGGCACAAGACGGTTCGGTGATTATACTGAGACTATATGAGCGAACCAAGCCAATGTGGAATTAACCATGAAAAAGTTGATAGTGTTGATGACAGTCCTGAGCACGCTAATGGTGGCGGTACACGCTTTTCCCCAAGCAGGATACAAGCGCACGCCATGGGGGTCGAACAGCTGGAATGGCCCGGGTAATCCTCCGCATTGGTCGTCCCGACCATCGTCCGGCCACCGTCCGATTGATCCTGAGTGGGGGGTAAGACCACCTTCTCACCGGCCTGACAGGTGGGGCAGGGCTTATTATTACCAGAAGCCGGCACCACAGACTATAATTGTCGAACAGGAAAAACAGACGCCAGTCTATGTACCGTATGTGCCGGTGCAAAGGCAGACCTCACCGTTGAGATGTGGTGGAGAGACAGTGACCAGAAAAGACCCGGTTACCGGTGAGGTCGTAATCGAATATATCTCAAGCTCACGTGCCTGTCCCGAATAAGCTCGTTTCTCGCTGGTTCACCGTACATTCGAATTTTCTTTTTTTTACTCTATTTAAACGGGGTTGTTGGTAGCGTGCAGATGGTTCCCAAAATTCTTTATGAAGACAATCATGTCCTGGTTGCCTTTAAACCCGAGGGTCTGCTGACCCAGGGCGATATCAGCGGTGCTCCCTGCCTTCTGGGGATCATTAAGGATCATATCAAGCAGCGTGATAATAAGCCCGGCAATGTCTATCTCGGAATGGTGCAGAGGCTTGACCGGCCTGTATCGGGAGTTATCATCTTTGCCAAGACCTCAAAAGCTGCCGGAAGGCTCTCTTCCCAGATCAGAAATCATCAGGTCGGAAAACTATACGTGGCCTTGACCGTTAAGGGCAATATGGCAGGATCAATTCCGACTCAGTGGCGTGAAATATCAAATCATCTCCTTCGGGTCAGGGACAAAACCACCGTTATTCAATCTCCTTCCAGACACTCACAGCATGGTGTGTTACGCATGAAAACGCTGTGGGTAAATAAACAGAGCTGTTTTCACCTTATTACGCTGGTCACGGGCAGGAAGCACCAGATTCGCTCACAACTGGCTCACCTTGGTATGCCGATTTCCGGAGACGAAAAATATGGATCAAGACGGCCATATCATTTGCAAGGAGGAATAGCTCTCCATGCCCTTTGCTGTCTGTTTGAACACCCTGTCAAGCGTGAAAAAATGTTGATTACAGCAGCTGTTCCTGATGGCTTTTCTAAAGATTTCTCTTCTGCAGAAATGGAGATGATCAAATCTACACTGGTGTCGGAGATTGATTGTTTCGGAGAAGGCTGCTCAGGGCAGGGAGCCCTGGTCATTTGAGATTTTCATCAGGGTTGTGAAAAGAACAGATTGCATTTCTTTTTCCTGTTCATAACTGTTATTTCCATTGCCTTGCCGTAACGCTTTGAAAAAGCGATGGCAGATTTTCAGGTTTCCAGCCGGCCAGTCTCGTGTGAATCCTGCTTTGTCAGAGTTCTGTGCATCTGTCAGGGACTCCTGGTAATCACGCCGACCGTGCGCCCAGTTTATTGATTGCTGATAATAGAGCAGTGCCCTGTTGAGCAGGACGAACAGCAGGGATATATTTTCGGCAGGGCCAACCAGGATTTGTGGTCCGGCTACTTTAACCCCCATGAATGAAGCGTCGGTTGCAATTTGGTTTCTCCCCGCTATTGCGCCGACTGTCCCGGCGATGCCACCCAGAGCTGTAAAAAGGCCAAGGCCATGACCCAGGGCGGCGATATCGATACCAGCCCCGATAGCTGCTCCACCAAGACCTCCAAGGATCATAAACTGCTTGCGGGTGAGGCCAAGCAGTTGCCATGTTTTCTCGTTGAAGAGATCTTCACGCAGAACCGAGTGCTTCGAGAGTTTATAATCAAATATGTTATGCTTGAATAGGGCCCTGATCTGCTGATGTGCCTGGGCTTCCATATCCATAACACGTTTGCTGTATTTTTTAACAAGTACACTCTCTTTGCGGCCGGCATCCTCGCCTGTGGAGATATTTTCTGTAAGTTGCAGGGTCAGGCAGCGCTTGAGCAAGGAGCAGATAATCTCTGCACAGGTCCTCGTTCGGGATTCCCAGTCTGCTTTGAAAGATTCGATAATCTCGCTGAGGATCGATTGCCAGTCCTGGTCTATTGCTTTGAGAGATTCTAGCAGCTCGATACGTTCCACATAGGTTGCGCGGTGGGCATTAAACAGCCTGTTGGCATTGAACCGTTTTCTGAACTCATCTTTCCAGTCATCGAGGTACTCGAAATTATCATCTTTACAATTAATGACGGCCATCCTCGGCCTGCCAATTAATCTTAAAATTTCCATTTCAGCCCTGTCGACGGATCGAACCGGTCGGGAACCGTCAACCACATATATAATACCAGCTCCTCGAACTACCGGCCGCAGGAGTTCGTGATCATCTGCAAACTCAGGGGACGAGCGGGTAAATTCCCTGAGCTGGCTTAGGCGCTCTTCGCTGTTACCGCTGAATGTTTTAAGTGCTTCTAAAATCTGCTGTGGATATTGAAAACCTGGTGTGTCTGTAAACCTCAGCAGCTCTTTGCCATCAATGATAACAGGGAAGGTCCGACATTCTGTTGTTTCACCGGGAGTGGAACTGATTCGCACGGAGTCATCTTCGGCAAGCGTTGATAAGACCGAAGATTTGCCCTCGTTTGGATGACCAATTATTGCAATTTCAGGAGTTTTCATCTTCAGAATAGGGGAAAATTTTCAGGAATGGGTCTGCCAATGCATCGAGTTTCTGTTTCCATATTTTGCACTCTTGCGATTTCGGGCTGGTAAAATTGCGATTATGGTGAGGTTTGCCAACAAGTCCGATGTAAATCGGTGTAGATTTATGTGTAGCAGTACGCAGTTTTTTAATAAAACCGAGTATTTCTCCAATCGGTGGCATCCAGGATTCCATAAACAGAAAAATCCCGATATTCTTATCCAGATTTTTTTCCTCTAAGCGGTTCAGAAGCGATTGATCAGAGGGGTAGTCCTGCATCATAACGTCCTGGTATTCAACAATAAATCCCCGCTGCTGAAGAAACGATAGGAGCGGCTGAAGGTCAATGTTTTTTGAGAGATCATAAGCTGTTAGCAGCATGAGAGGAAATGGCCCGGGTAAACCCGCTGCCACAAAATGTTCCTGGGTTGAATCGTTTTTATTGTCTTCGTTTACCCGAGATTTAGCGTTGTTTCTGAAGGCTGCCTGGGTCGATACCAGCGGGCTCTGCATTCGTCGCATTACGCTCAGCCCATCAGTACTGTCGAGCTTGATGTTACGCAGACAGCGGCGCTGATAATAGTGGGCCAAAAAGGTCAACAAGATTCGAAACAGCAGACCGTATACCAAAAGGCATAATATCAGAAATGGCCACCAGGAGACCAGGTCCTGAGTAGCCAGGTGGTAAATCCCATCTTTCAATATTATTCTGCTGCCCTCAACTGACGCCAGGGACGGATAGGCGATGTCTTCCGGGAGCATCCAAGACCAGGGGAGGGCAAGAAATTTTACTCCTTTATAGAGAGCCGCTGAACTGAACTGAATAGTCGACTGCCAGCCAAACGCCAGGTCACTTGTTGTTATACGGAAAAGGGTTGCTCCGAGCAGTCCTGTGTTAAAGCCGACCAAGGTGCGCTGGCTGATGGAGAAGAAAGGCCAGTAGAGCAGTAATCCGTACTTATAATGGACGGTTTTGGCGAGGCCGAGCACCTGTTGGTAGGTAGCGCGACGAGACCCGGGAACTGCGGTGCGGAGCCGGTGTTGAAATCTGCTGACCAGGCGGGCTGTCAAGGTTGTGTAGAGCCTGAACGTGAGGGGAAATGATTGTTTAATCAGGCCAAAACGTTTTAAAAACGATCTGAAAAGGAGAAGCAGGACCAGGAAAAGTTGAGTAAAGATAAACAGAAAGAGGAAGTGAAATACATTTACCGGAGTTGTTCCCGAGTAGGAAAAAAAAGCAAGACCGCCAAGCAAACCAGCGATGATACCGATGAGTGGGAACAGTGCCATCATCAGCCGCAGCGCCTCACCGACAAGAGGTCCGGGAAGAGATGCTCTCGTTTCTTCGGGCAACAGTTTTCTATTTTCTTTTAACCAGGAGAATAAAAGCGTTTCCTGACGAGAGGGTTTATCCACTGCCTGTTTTTGAAGACCAAGAAAAATCGAACGATCTCTCTTGTGCAGTAATGAGTCATTGACGTCCTGATCACGATGAAAAAAGTACTCAAGATCAAAGATATCAGAATAGGTCCAGTGTGACTTCATCCTTGTTATTTTATCGTAAAATAGTATGCCGATCAGGGTGATAAGCGGCCAGTCAGCCGCAGGTGTTCGTCTCGACTCCTACCATAGCCTATTGTTTGATTCATTTGAAAGTGAAATCGAAGCAGAAGAGGGCGATATCAGGAAAAAAATATCAAAACCAATTGAAATTCAGCAGGATAAAGACCTTTTATTGGGGTGTGAGACACCGGGAGATTAATTGATGAGTGTTATTTTTCATGGGCTTAAACAAAAAAAAACCGGGGTAATCCCCGGTTTTTTTCTGTCTGCGCCTGATGTATTACGCCTTAATCTTGCCTTCCATCATAAGGTCAGGTGGTCCCAGCCATGCCCCTTTGAGGAGCAGGTTAAAGTAGGCCCACTTGAACATCAGTTTGGCCATGTGGTTCATCTCCGTATCTTTGAGCAGATTCAGAGGACCGACAGCAGGAAAGGGATACTTTCCGGTCAGTGGTTCGGTGTCGTAGTTGAAGTCGATGATATAGGCTTTCCCGAAGCCTGATTCTATGAATCAGACCGCATGCCCGTCGGACCGGGCATGTTGTTCATCTCCGGTTACATAAGCCATGATATTTTCATGAACCACATCTCCCTGGAAATGGGCAACTGCTCCGGCCTTGGAGGTTGGCACATCGGTGCCGTCTCCCAGCACCCAGACATTGTCTCTGCCTTCCGGCTGCAGGGTGTGCTTGTCAACAGGGATATATCCCATGGGGTCACTGATACCTGAATCGATCATGACCTGCGCACCAAAGTTGGGTGGTATGGAAACGAGCATATCATATCCAACTTCGCTGCCGTCATAAGCCTGTATCACCTTCTGGGTGTGATCTACCGACCCCAGGGCAAAGTTCGGGATAATTTTGATATTTTTATCCTCACAGGCGTCGGTAAGCACCTTTGTTGCAACGGGCTTGGTAAATGCGCCTGACAAGGGAGTGACAAACTCAATCTCCACGTCTTCACGAATCCCACGTTGATGGAAATACCAGTCTGCAAGAAAAGCAAATTCCAGCGGTGCAACCGGGCACTTGATCGGCATTTCGGCTATATTAACAACCATCTTGCCGCCTTTAAATTGCTTGAGTGCCTTGCCAAGTTCCTGGCAATCATTAAAACGATAATATCCGTAGATATCATTGCCCCATCCTTCTTCAAGTCCCTCGATCTCATCCGGGCGAATATCGCAGCCTGTTGACATGATCAGAATGTCATAATTGAACTTTCCTTCGGTTGCGGTACTGACTTCCTGTTTATCCCAGTCAACGTTGGTAAGTTCGGAAATGACAAAATCTATTCCGGGTTTGATAAATTCTCTGCGGCTCCTTCTAATTTCATGTGGTTTGTTGATGCCAAAAGGCACGAAGAGGTATCCTGGCTGATAATAGTGGACATTATCCTTGTCAATCAAGGTAATGGACCAGTCATTATCCAGATCTCTCCTCATTTTGTTTGCCATCATAGTGCCAGCACTACCGGCACCGAGTATGACTAGTTTTTTCATGACTGTTGTTGCCTCCTTTGCGGTCAGGTTTAGGACGGGGTTTATAAGTTATTGGTTTTGGCTCTGCCGAATGCTTTTCCTTATCCTCATTCACTTGCTTGTTGATTCTTGTCATCCTGATAGGTCTGTAGAACGGTACCCATTGTCATGAGTATCGTGAAAAGGAATCCCAGTGCTGTCTGAACCTTGGGATCCCTCATATGTTTTATCATCGCCACTGGGCCGACGGGCTCAATTTTGGACATGTCAAACGAGGTAATTGCCTGACATATTTCTTCCACCTGCTTGTCGTTGTAGTCAAGTCTTTTCACTTGTGCCCAGGCCGTACCAGCCAGTTTGACGATACCACTGCTCTGCTGCAGGCTGTCCAACCAGACGTTGACACTGTTCATGACATCCGATCCCTGCATGACAGTGGTAAATTCCTTGACCAGTTCTGTCATCGGTTGCACCATGTTCAGCAGATCGCTCAGGGTGTGAATATTGATCAAGACAGTGTGGAGCAGATCTCCAATTTTTTCTGCCTGGAATTCTCCCTCGTGCAGGGAGTTCATGAAACGCAGCAATCTGGGGTAAATAAGCTGAACAATTGGGATTAAATCATCCCGAAGTTCAACACCTGCCTTGAGCATATCCACCGCTTCCCCAAGATTTTCAAGATTGGTCAGAACTTTTCTGAGCAGTATGGTCAGTTCGTCGATATGAAAATCTCCCTCCAGTTCGTGGAAAAAATTAATGGTGGAAGGGTATGCCTGCTGGGCTATCGGGACAAGATCATTTTTCAGCTCGACACCAGCCTTGAGTGTGTCCACCATCTCGTTAAGCTCATCCAGGCTGGTCAGAACATTTTTGGCGAGATGTACCGCTTTTTCGCTGGTGTAACCATCCTCAATATCAGTGAGAAAGCTATCCATACCGGGTTGGGCCTGTTTGAGGAGCGGTTCCAGGTCTCTCTTTAATTCCTGCAGGACGTCTGATTTCAGAGATTTTACTTCGGCTGAGAGCTGGTCCAGTTTTTCCAGAATTAAGGCTTCGTTCATCGTTTTTCTCTCGTGATTTTAATTTGGATGGTAAATTTTGGTTTAAAAAAAAACCTGTTTGAATAGTGCCCGTCATTATTAAAGTGAGCGAATCCAAACAAGTGGGTTAGTGTATCGATTAAATGGTTTCATAGTCAGCAAAAAAACAACTACTACAAATGACCATACTACTTTGTGACGTTTTTGGCTCATTTGTCAAGAGAATAATTTGCTATTCTGCTTCGTTGCTGCATTACAGGAAAGAATGAACATTCCCTGTAATGCACGTCCGCGTTGACAAGGGGGCGCCATGCTGAATTGTGCAGCATGTTAGGGTGGAAATGTAGATTCCTGTTGTTAGATGTTTATTTTGCTTTTAACATGTGTTCACATTCTTGAAACAAGCGGAAAAAACAAGTCCTGTCTTACCTGGGGAATTCAAACAGTGCTCTTTATAGAGTCCTTCTTTTCAATTATTAGATATAGTGGTGGTGAAATTCCAGTGCACAGCCACGGTAGGAAATAACAACCGGGTGTGTGCTCAGTAACGAGAAATAACGACTTATGAAAAAAACAACGATAGCGATTTCAGTAATTGGCGGCTTCCTCTGCATCACCCTGCTTTTTGCCTTTTTTACCGTGCGCCAGGTGATGCAGCTCAACAGTGAGATCGGTCAACTGTTTGACGGTAAACGGTGGAGCTTGCCCGCAGTATTGTATGCCCGGCCGCTTGAGCTGTACCCAGGCCTGGAAATGACAGGCGAAATGTTTGAACAAGAGCTGCAGCTCGCAGGTTATCGCAGGGATGTCAGTGTTCAGGACGAAGGGGGGTACAGTCGCTCCGGTTCAACCTTTGAGCTTGTGACGCGAGCGTTTGTTTATCCGTCAGGGCTTGAAAAATCTGTCGCCATTACCGTTGTTATCATTAACGATCGTGTCGCTCAGCTCACAGAGACCGGAAGCGACAGTCCTGTGCCGTTTGCACGGCTTGATCCGGCAAGGATTGGAAGTTTTCACCCGCTTGTCCATGAAGACAGAATCGTCTTACAACCCCAAGAAATTCCGATACTGCTCCGCGAAGCACTGATTGCTGTCGAGGATAAGGGTTTTTTCTCACACCATGGCATATCCATTGTCGGAATAGCTCGGGCATTCCTGGCTAATCTCGCTGCTGGTAAAACGGTGCAGGGAGGGAGTACACTAACCCAACAGCTGGTGAAAAATCTATTTCTCAACCGTGAACGGACCCTGTCACGAAAGCTGCAGGAAGCCGTAATGGCTGTTCTTCTCGATTTCAACTATTCCAAGGAAGAGATACTCACTGCCTATATTAACGAGGTCTATCTCGGGCAAGATGGAGCACGAGCTATTCACGGTTTCGGCCTGGCAAGTCAGTTTCATTTTCGCCGCAACCTGCAGGATCTTTCTGTCAGCCAGGTAGCGACCCTGGTCGGCATGGTAAAGGGGCCGACTTATTTTGACCCCCTTCGACAACCTGATAACGCCCTTGCCAGGCGAGAGATTGTTCTGCGAATTATGCAATCTGAAAATATTATCGATGAGCAGATCGCTGTCGCAGCCAACCGAGAGCCTTTAACCGATGTAATACCCCAGAAGAACGGTTTTAACCGTTTTCCAGCGTTTCTGGAGCTGGTGCGGCGCCAGCTCCAGGCGGAGTATCGGGAAGAGGATTTGAAAAGTAACGGGTTAAAAATTATGACAACCCTCGACCCGCAAGTTCAATGGCAGGTCGAGCGTCAACTGTCGAGTTCTATAAACGAGATTGAGGACCGTTCGGGAAGCAAAAACATTGAAGGTGCCGTCGTTGTGACTGGCCGGGAAAACGGTGAGGTCCAGGCAATTGCGGGCGGCAGGAATGCACTCCAGCCGGGATTTAACCGGGCTCTGGATGCGAGCCGGCACATTGGTTCGCTGGTCAAGCCTGCGGTATACCTTGCCGCTCTCGCAAAGGGGTATACCCTTGCCTCCCCTCTGATGGATACCGAAATCAATATTGACATTGATGGAGAACGCTGGCGACCTCAAAACTACGACAAGATAAACCATGGCCGCATCGGTCTGTACACTGCCCTAGCCAGATCTTACAATCTTGCCACGGTCAGGCTTGGTCTGGAGATTGGCCTGCCAGAAGTTATAAACACCCTTACCATGCTTGGATATCCCAAAACAATTAAACCTTATCCATCGCTTCTTCTCGGTGCAATCAGCATGTCTCCCCTGGACGTTACCCAGTTTTACCAGACGATTGCATCCGGAGGATTTTACCTGCCGTTGCGCTCGATTCGAGCGGTCATGAACAGTGACGACAGCCTGCTCACCCGTTATGGACTGGAAGTTGAACAACATTTCTCACCTGAGCTTATGTTTCTGCTGACCCATGGCCTCCAGCGTGTCATGGAAGAAGGGACCGGGAGCAGATATACACCCACAGCCAGCAGATCGTATGCCGGAAAAACAGGTACCTCTGACAATCTTCGGGACAGCTGGTTTGCCGGGTTCTCGGGAGACCGGCTTGCTGTCGTCTGGCTTGGACGGGATGATAATAAACCAACAAATCTTACCGGTGCATCCGGTGCACTCATCGTCTGGGGAAAAATGATGCAGGGCCTCAGTTCAGAGCCACTGGAACAAACAGAGCCTGCCGGTATCGGCTGGAGCAGGATTGATACCAGAACCCTGCAACGGACTCACCCGCTCAACCCAGACAGTACCCTGTTGCCATTTATCTCGGTAAATGATAATGATCCCGACCAGCAGCAGCCTGCATCTGATAGTGGCATAGAGGACATTAAAAATATGACCAGGTCATTTCTGGATACCCTGAACAGGCTCATTAAATGAAGAGGTTGAATAGGAGCGTTAATGTCTATTACACATGAAAAATTTCGATTGACCAGATCGTTTGGGACAATTCACCTGGTGTTGTTTCTATCTTTTGTACTCCATGGGTGCGCTATTCAGAGCCCCGCTCCTCCTCCCTCTCCCGGGCCAGAAAGCGTTCCTCGGCCCGGAGCAGAAGAATCTGCTCCCTATTCACCGAAGCTCGGCTCAGCAGCCTCTCTCTACAGCCAGGCAAAAGCATCTCTTGCGCAGGGACGCTATCACCAGGCAGAGCTGGAACTGGAGCGAGCGCTGCGTATTGAGCCGCGAAATGGTGATTACTGGTACACCATGGCAAAAGTAAAATATCAGCAGAATCTCTATAATCAGGCTGTTCAATTTTGTCTAAAATCGAAAAGTCTTGCGGGTAGAAACAGTGAACTCATCAGGTTGAATGATGCACTCATTGCCGAGGCCCGGCAGCAGCAATCAAACTAATACATAAGATCCCGGCTGTTCACTCCCGGAAAGAGACTTCTTGTTATTCGCCATTATTTTACCCTTGACCACCATTGTTAAAACAAGGTACTTTGTCTGCTCTTTTGTTGCAAAGGCTGAAAACACAGCAGGTATTGTCAATACAGCATTGAGAATACCCGTCGCGAGAGACGTGCTGCGGAACTAAAATTGACTGCTGAGCCTTTTGCAAAATGATGATTTTCGTTCAACGTCAAGGCATGTGAAAAATTTT
>NODE-65-length-35513-cov-5.6372_pt1 | contig 35513 bp, 28 predicted proteins | sample MGYA00139097_ERZ477577 | MGnify/ENA metagenome assembly ERZ477577
GAAATGGTAGATAGTTTCTGAATAAAACAAGTTGTGTTATAATTATTATTGATCCGATTATTATTATTGTCAGTTGTCTTTTGGTCATGGTTGTCTATGATGCATAACGACTGGATAAAATGCACTGGTGTATTTTATCCACACCGTATGAATTTACAATTTATATCGTATACACCATCAAATTCAGCCTTTAAACACGCTCACGGAGTGGCTTCCTTCCGTTGAAATTCAATTGAAAGCATTTGTATGTCGGATATTTCGTTCCGCTTGTTTTTCAGAATTCAGAACTTCAATTCGTCATGGATTGATTCTAAAAAAGCGAAAAGTTCTTCTACTTTGTATAAAGGTTGTTATTTTTAGAAAACCATTCAATCTCTATGCAGCGTATTTTCGCTTTCATCCTACTAGCCACACTAATTCCTGTTATACTCATTACAGCGCTTGCAATCGTAGTGCTCTCTGGTTTTCCCATTCTTTTTATACAAGAACGCGTTGGATTGGAAAGAAAAACCTTCAGCATCTACAAATTCAGAACGATGCGCAATGGAAAGATCCGTTTCATCGGGAAAGTTCTTCGGAAAACGGGAATCGATGAAATTCCACAGCTCATAAACATTATTGGCGGCTCCATGGTATTTGTCGGGCCGCGGCCGCTCACAAAATCGGACATTGATCGTCTTGAATGGAACACAAGCCAACACAATGAACGCTGGACGGTTAAACCGGGAATTACGGGTCCAGCACAATTGGTAAACGTTTGCGACAAAAATGTTACCTGGCAGAATGACATCGACTACGTGCGAAATAAGTCTATAAAATTGGACTTGAAGGTGCTAAAACAATCACTGCTCGTTCCCTTTATTGGGAAATCAAAAACAAAGAATTTAATTCATAAATCCAAGGCATGAAAGTACTTGTAAATGGAATTGGCAATATTGGAACTACACTCATTTCTGTTCTTCAAAACTATAAGAATGCGCTCGGAATTACAGAAATCTATGCACTTAAGAATACTCCCCAGCCTTGGCACAAGGAAGATTTGGAATACCTTACCAGTCTAGGTGTGAAGATTTGTACCAGAGACAACAATGACTCCTATTTAAGTCTTGAAAAGATAATAGATGACGTTGATTACATCTTTGACTGCACAAATAATGGCGGTGGATTGGCCAACAAAAAATGGTATACCGAACTACCAAACCTGAAAGGAGCAAGCGCGCAGGGTAGCGAGAAAAACTTTGGTATTTCCTTTATGTCCGGCATCAACAACACTGCCTTGAAAGGCGTAAAGTATTCACATATCGTTTCCTGTAACACCCATTCAATTGCATCTCTGTTAACCACTTTTACTGGACTTGAATTGGACAATCTTAAAAGTGCCGATTTCGTAATAGTTCGACGATCCGAAGATATAGGTAACCATCAGCGCTTAGTTTCGGCGAATGTTGTTGCTCGACATCTTGATGACAAGCTAGGCACCCACCACTCTATTGATGTCTTGGACTTATTCAAAACGATTGGAAAGACATTCAAAGTCACCTCTTCCGATATCACTACACCAAGTCAACTAATGCATGGAGTTAGATTCAATATAGAATTAAATACAGCTCTTAACGAAGAACAAATCCATGCATGCATCGACAAGAATAATTTAATCTCAAAGTCTACAAAATTTGATTCGAATGTCATTTTTGAACGAGGACGACGAATCAGTCCACAAGGAAGAATTTACTCCCACGCTATTGTCATATCGAACAATATAATGGCTGTAGATAATCGGATCATGGGATGGGCATTTATTCCACAGGAAGGAAATACCATTCTTTCAACTATTCATGCATTTTTATTGCAAACAGGAAATCATTCTGAAAATCAATTGATGCGAGATCTTGTAAAAGATCTCATCTGGGACGAATGGTAAACGGTGAAACCCATTATTAATTCAAAAAAAAGCCCTTCTAAATGAAGGGCTTTTTTTATGTTCATTCCTAATCTTTAGGATTAATGATTTCCATATGAACGCGTCGATTTTGCGCTCTCCCCTCTTCTGTTTTATTATCAGCTATTGGTCTAGTCTCACCATAATAAGCGGTTTTAATTCTTCGTGCATCAACACCGTTAGCAACTAGAAAGTCTTTAACAGATTCTACCCTGTTTTCTGAAAGACGCATGTTATACTCTTCAGTACCGTTACTATCTGTATGACCTTCTAAAGTGATTTTCAACTCATCACGGACAAGCAATAGATTTGTCAATGACTCAAGATCTCCATATGAACCTTTTAATATTATTGCTTTATCATATTCGAACTCCAAATGATCCGAAGCACGCAACATCGCTTTACGGACTTCATCATTGGTTGGCTCCTTGATGAATAAGGTATCCACCTTTTCCACTATCAACGTGTCAACAATTTTTTCTACAATAGTAATTGTGTCAATCTCTGCTTTAACAGGGTCAACATCCGTTAAGTGATCACCTTCTTTTTTCTTTCGACATAATCTAAGACCCAGAGCAATTTCATGTGATCCAGAACTATACGACGCAATATTCTGCATTGGCACTTCATAAGCATAACCAATAAAGAACATTTTACGGATATTCACCCCTGCTCGTCCGATAAGACCAACTCCAGTTCTGTATCCCAATCCTCCATAAATGAAGTCATTGTAATTCACATCAACATTGACATCAAATTGATTAACCTTCCCTACCCCTTTGTATAGTACGGATGGAGTTAAAGAAACAGCCTTGGTCAATATGAAACTGTATCCAGCATAACCAATAAAATGACGCTTCAACCCATATCCATCTAGGTTGGTGTAATTGAAATTTGAACGAGTTTCAATCAACTGTTTCGACGCAAAAGATAATTCAAGGCCCTTGAAGGTATACATTAAACCAGCTTCTGTTTCAACAGAGTTGGATGACTGCACTCCACCATCAATTATATTATCCCCACTATCAAAAGCAATAGCGTCAGTTGGATCTAAACGCATTTGGAAATAACCACCTGAAAGACCAACACGAATGTTGTGATCTTTAGCGAACTTAAATCCATACGCTACGGATCCAGATGCCGAAATCTGCTGGAACATCCCAAGCTTATCGATTACGACATTGGCTCCAATCCCTAATGACTTTCCTAAGCGAGTATTCGCACTGAAGAAATTTGTCGTTGGAGCACCATCAATCTTCACCCATTGATTCAAGTGTGAGAAATTAATTTCTGTACATCCGCTTTTCCCCGCATATGCTGGGTTCAGTGAATACATGTTATGACGATACATATTTGTTTGTCTCGTCTGCTGTGCAATAGTCGTTGAAACGAATACCAATGCTATTGCTGCCAATATGTGCTTTAATTTTCTTTCCATGACGATTACTTTTTAAAACGCATTAAGTTAATGGGTCCTTGATACTGCCTTTCATCTTCACAGCCTATGACATAATAATAAACACCGTCTGGAAGAACCTCTCCTTCACGTGTTCCGTTCCAGTCGTTTTTGTAGTCAGTTGTCTCATACATTAGTTGTCCCCATCTGTTAAAGATTTGAACTGTACAACCTTGAATTTGATTCAAATCACTAACCTTCCATGTATCGTTACTTCCATCATCATTTGGAGTACATACGTTACTTATCTCCAACAATGCTTTACAATCTAGAACTGTCAGGTTCAATGTTACCAATGAATCACAACCTCCTGCTGTCTGGAACATTTCATCATACACTCCTGTGCTTGTCAAAGTTTGTGTTCCGTGTACAAACGATTCTCCTTCACAGATGGAATCATAGATCGTATGTGTCAACTGGTCAGTCACAGTTAAGAACAGTGTTACTATTGAATCACATCCACCAGCAGTAACAAATGGCTCTGCGTATTCACCCGTTGCTGTCAGCGTCTGTGTACCATGTGTATAGCTCTGCCCCTGACAAATTGTAGCTGAATATGAGTATTCCAATTCAGTATTCACAAAGAAATACATTGTTACTAAAGAATCACACCCGCCAGCAGTAGTGAACATTTCCGTGTATGTTCCAGATGTCGAAAGAGTCTGAGAACCAAATACAGTAGACTGTCCTTGACAAACTGTTTCTGTAATTGAATTCGTAATCAATGGTTCAACAGTAAGATAAAGCGTAACCACAGAATCACATCCACCTACAGCGAATAGATTATCAACATAAACACCACTTGCCGTAAGATTAGCTCCATCAAAGAAGTAACTGGTCCCCGTACAAATTGATTCCGTTATTGTTGTAGTTAAAGTATTATCGAGGAATAAATTAGTGGTAACAATGCTGTCACAACCATTCGCGGCAACAAAAACATCCGTGTACACTCCAGGAGTACTATACACACTGGAACCTACAGAGTATGTTGCTCCTTGACATATTGTAATTGTCTGTTCAAAATAGGAAACAGGATTTACAATCAATGTCGTATATATTGTACTATCGCAGCCATTGGCTGCAGTAAATACATCTGTATAAGTTCCTGCAGTTGACTGGTTTGCTCCTTCTAAGAAAATTGTCTGGCCATCACAAATTGTGTCATTCACATATTGAACAATTGGATTCGTAATACATGGATTTGCACATGCCGAAGCATCAACCGTGAAAACATATGGACAAGCCCCATCATCAATAGTGATTGTGTATATTTCAGCAGCTACTACCGCATAAAGAACATTTGCCCCAGAAACAAATGTTCCAGTCTGAACAACCGTCATTGAAGCATCCTGAATAGTGTAATTAAAGTCTGTTCCGTAGAAACTGTTTAATCCACCAGAACTGGTAAATGTAATCTCACACAAGTTATTGTCATAGCTCCAAACGGGTATTGTTGGTTCTAAATAGACTATTTGCACCGTGTTATCTACCGTAGAACTATTACAAGTGAAATCTCCCCACGTAGCAGGATCATCCGCCATAGAAGAAACATAATAAACGGTATTAAACAAAGGATTACCATTTGATCCAGATCCGTCCGTGTCATTAATAAATACACCTACTCCTTGAATCGTGTCGATATAAGTGAAGCCTGAACCTGATACTGGATCAGGAAGAACTAGCGTGCTATGCATTACAAATCCTGAATCCAAACAAGAAGGGATATTTACAGTTGGCTCACCAATTCCGTTGATCAAATTCCCTGGAATCAATGTATCATTAAAACAAACGAAAGCAGTATCCGTAGAGTTTAAATCTACAACAGAACCATTAGCCAATTGAACATAAGTGTCACCTCCATAACTGTCTACCTCTTGGATGTATTCAATAATGTATTGACCTTCATCTCCTGGTGAACCACCATCCAATTGAATAGCATATATTGTCCCTGGAGTTAAACAACAGATCGATTCTTGTGTTCCGTCGAATCCTGCTGTCCCTTGTAAAACAGGTGTGATCAAAGGAGTCGCTTGTGTTCCATCCGTTGTAAATGTTGCTGGATTTAGACCACCATAACAGTCCGTTCCGTTAAGTAATTCATATACTGAATAACGCAAGGTGTCCATACCGATATATGCTCTTAAGTTCATTTCTATCGCACCTGAAGGTGGAACTGTAAAATAATGCCAAACCGTTTGATCTGCTCTATTCAGTGGATTAGCATCAACAGGTGGTTCTCCTGCCAAATATTCAGTACATCCTCTCTCATTGTTTCCAGCAACAGCTTGGAAAGGAGGAATCATTCCAGCAGGAGTTACCACAACTTCAAATAGTGGATCTAGCATCGTTAAACACAAAATATCATTCCCTGGAGGATTGTTAATTGGATCTGCAACACTTGGATCATAAACCCAAGCGTCAATATTCTGCGCATTGAACAGCGTTAGATTATTTGCTGGATCAACCATACCATAATAATCATACCCTGGCTCTAGACATTGTTGTGTGATTATTGCGCTCTCAGTAGCACCTCCTAAAAACCCATTCAAACCACCTTCAACAGCATCTATATTCTCTAAATCTGCACAATTGTAATCAGATGGAATTCCTGGAGCAAATCGTTTATCGTAACCGAAAAATGCTGCATCTTCCGAATAAACTCCACTTTGGTAATCTGTCTCAAAAACGATACGACCGTTGTTTGGTGCAACGAAATTCAACCATACACTCTCGTTCATCGTCCCATTATTCGCCGCATTATGATCATAATCGTATGCGTGATAATCATCTGGATTGTTTCCTGAATGCGGTGCACCAGTTTCAGCATAATTGTTGCCTCCGTCATATGCGCATCCAAAATCTAAATTAACTGTTGGTCCAGAACCAGCAGCAGAACTAATAGGAGTGGTTCCGAAAGGTACACTAGGTGATTGACAAGGAATATCTTCCAAATTCCCTGTGCTTCCTCCCATGTCATCAACCCGAACTTGACAATACCCACTTGTACTGTTATCTAATGCTAGTTGAACGTAATAAACTTCTCCAGCAATTAGTTTTTGATAACTAATAAGTGCAACTGGATCGCATGCACTCAATTCTATCTCAGCTTCAGGATCAATACCTAAAGCATCTATTCCATCAGAAAATTGAATGTGTGACAAATAATCAAATTTATCTTTGATGACGGTTCCAGTAATCGGTTGCAATCCAGCTGTACAACCAGCCCCATCTGCTGCATGATAAATTTCAAAATAAGTTCCAACCTCGGTTCCACTTAAATCAGTACTAACATCTACAGACCCGCTCGGTGGTGCTATGAAATAAAACCAGGCTGAACCATTTGAGGTCACATCACCTGTGTGAGGTTCATTGGGCTCTAATGTATTCCCAGAACATAATGCAAAATTTTGAGTTGAATTCAACGGAACTAGTGCCGCACTACATATATCATCGGGCACTGGAATAATATTCAAATCAATTCTTTCTACTTCAAATGTTACATTATAGGTTTGAACACAACCACCATCAGTACTAACAGCACTAAACGATTGCCAATTTACCCCTGTGGCAATTGGAACAACCATTGAAACATTTTGTGTAGCCGTCTCTCCATCCGTCGCTCCAAACAAGCTGTAATTCGCAACATCATCATTTTCATAAGCTCGCCAAGTGATGTCTATTTGAGTAGGAACGTCAGCCGGACAAACATAATCATACCCGAAATAATGCCCACTATTTGGTGAGAAGCCTCCGCCTGGAGCATTCATCACATAAGGTCCATTATCTCCGTTTCGATAGGCGTAATTAAAATCTCCAAAAAGTCCTAAAAAGACTGGATTATTGTTAGAATTCCCTAGAGTATTATCCTGCGCAAAAAACTCCCAAACAAAATCACTTTCTCCAGTGATATCGAATAACGCATTATCACAATCTTCATTGTTGACAACCTCAACAGAAAGGACTCTCACATTTATAGTGGCCTGTGCACTCACATGCCCACAAAAAAGGACAAGGAGAACGGTAATCCACATGGTTGACACCAGTGATCTAATCATAAGTAGTTAGTTTAATTTAATTCTTGATCAACGATCAATCTTTTTGTTGCTACTTCATTAACAACAGTACAGGGTTTTCAATATATTCCTTAAATGTATTCAAAAATGCGGCTCCTGAAGCCCCATCAACTACACGATGGTCACATGACAATGTCACTTTCATAACATTCCCAGGAACTACCTTTCCTTCTTTTACCACTGGAACCTCTTTAATACCACCAACAGCCATAATACAACTATCTGGAGGGTTCACAATTGCTGTAAACTCCTCGATACCAAACATTCCTAGGTTAGAAATGGTAAATGTATTTCCTTCCCATTCTGCAGGTTGTAATTTCTTAGTTTTCGCTTTAACCGCCAAATCCTTCACTTCAGCACCAATTTCCGTCAACTCTTTTCCGTCTGCGTACCGTATAACAGGAACAAGTAGTCCTTCATCCACAGCAACAGCCACACCAATATGAACATGAGCATTTCTACGAATAAAATCTCCAAACCAGCTACTATTAACCGTTGGGTGTTCTCTAAGCGCAAGACCACATGCTTTAATAACCATGTCATTGAACGAAACTTTCACTCCTTCAATTGAATTCATTTGTGTACGCAATGAGATTGCGTTATCCATGTCAATATCCAATGTTAAATAGAAATGCGGAGCAGTAAATTTACTTTCCGCCAATCTTTTCGCAATTGTCTTTCTCATCTGAGAAACAGGCTCATCCGTAAATGATTCAACACCAACATGAGTGCTTGCTCTTTTTGTCCCTCCAACGTACGGAGTGTAATGATCTATATCTCTTTTTACAATTCGACCACTATCTCCAGTTCCAATAACAGTTGACAGATCTATACCTCGATCATTGGCCATTTTTTTAGCTAAAGGAGAAGCGAAAACGCGCCCATTTGTGTCTGCTACATTAACTGAAGCTGGTTTAGGAGTTGCTATTGCCGTCGATGCAACTTCCGAAACAACTGGAGTAGGCTCAGGCTTTGAAGACTCTACAATAGGCTCTGGAGTCGAATCAACTTCTTTTTCAGCTGCCGGAACTGATTTTTCAGCTTCAGCTAAAATCTCCTTCACATCTTCCCCTTTCTCTCCGATGATTGCCAAAACTGCATTTACTGGAGCTGTTGCACCCTTTTCAACACCGATATGTAACAATACACCATCAAAAAATGACTCAAATTCCATTGTTGCCTTGTCCGTTTCAATCTCAGCAAGAACTTCGCCTGATTCAACTTCATCTCCAACTTTCTTTAACCACTCAGCAACAACACCTTCTGTCATTGTATCGCTTAGCTTCGGCATGTATACGATCTCCGCCATTTTCTTTTATTAAATCTGGTATTAATATTCTACGATATAAGGATAGTTGTCTTCTTTGTAGACATCCTCATACAATTCTTTTCCTTCTGGATAAGGTGAGTTCTCAGCAAATTCTACTGATTCTGTCACTTCTTTTTTCACCCATGCATCAATTTCTTCAATTCCCTTCGCAGACAACCATTTGTTATCTTTGATCACCTTCAAACAGTGTTGAATTGGATCTTGCTCCATCCAATCCGCTACTTCATCTTTAGATCTATATTTTTGAGGGTCAGACATCGAATGTCCTTTATATCGATAAGTTCGAATATCTAATAATGTTGGGCCATCACCTTTTCTAGCACGATTTGCCGCTTCATCAATGGCCTCATGAACAGCCTCTGGTGACATACCATTAACTGATCGTGATGGCATTTCATATGAATGACCAATTTTAGATAAATCATGTACGTTAGTTGTACGTTCAACTGAAGTACCCATCGCGTAATTGTTATTCTCAATAATGAAAATTACTGGAAGTTTCCAATTCATTGCCATATTAAATGTCTCATGCAAAGCACCTTGACGAACGGCACCATCTCCCATTGACACACAAACAACATTTCCCGTTTCATTGTATTGTTCAGCGAAACCAACACCAGCTCCCATGGCTATCTGAGCTCCCACAATTCCATGTCCTCCCATAAAGCCTACTTCTTTATCAAAAAAGTGCATTGAACCACCCTTTCCTTTAGAACATCCTGTTTTTCTTCCGAACAATTCTGCCATCAAAACACGTGGATCAGTTCCCAATGCAATTGGATGACCATGGCTACGATAGGCCGTCATATGCTTATCCCCTTTTATACATGCACTAGCAGTACCTGCAACGATCGCTTCCTGTCCGATATATAAATGACAAAATCCACCAAATTTTTGCTGTATATATAGTTGCCCTGTTTTCTCCTCGAATTTGCGTATTAGCAGCATATCCTTATACCACTTTATATATGTTTCCTTAGAAAACTTGGGCTTTCCTGCCGAGCTCGCTTTACGCGTAGTTTTTGTTGTTTTCTTATCTGCTTTAACAGCCATACTATTCAGATTAATAAAAGTCGAGGCAAATATATAAAATTACTTATCGTAAGCATAGCACATGAAATTAATTCTGAAGGAATGCTAGGAAGGCTAAATATCACGTTTCAATAAGTGTTTAATCTCACTAAGTGGAATCCTAATCTCAGTCGGACCAAAAACATATGGGGCAATGTCATATGAATTGTAATAGACTATAAAGGTTTGATCTGAAAATGTGAAGTTATTTTGTAAATGAAACTTATTATCCCGAAACATGAAACCCGCTTCATCTAGGTCCTCGTCACTATCGAGTCCTTGATTTTTCCTGAAAACAGTCTCCATTTTTCTCGTCAATAAACCAATGTCAGTGAAAAAATAATCCAATGTTAATCGCTGACCATCTTCCTTATTAAAGATTAGAGTTTGCGAAAAACCATTACCATGCGCACCGCCCTCATAAGACCATGCTCCATAATCAAGCTCTACAAAATCTGCACGACTATCATCAATTGAAACATAACATTCCAAACTCCAAATCATCTCATCTTCTCCATCCGAAAATTCATAAAATTCATCTGAAAAAGTCTGTAAATAATCCCTAAATAAACCTTCATTAATATTTACCGAATCCCATGAGGATTTTGTACCATTGTCGCGTTTATAGCGGTTCCTAATAAAACTGTTCACAGAATCCTTGTAAGCAAAGTCTATTTCCGAATAAAAGGCATAATCGAATATTAGCACCGAAGTATCCCCCTTATATATTAGGTTTTTCTTCAACTGACCATCGACCACTCCCAATATTTCAGGAGTAATTGAATCCATCTCCTCTACACCATCTTCAATATGCTTTTCGTTAACAGAAACAGCGTCTTTGTCCAACGAATTACAACTCATCAATACAAGACCAGCTAAACAAATAATCAAATGCGTTTTTTTCATCCTTCGACCCCAAAAGCCAACGGTAATAAATCCGTTGCTGAATTAAACACAAGCGTTAAGTCATTTTGGCAAACTAAAATAACACGGTACGCTTTATCTTGCCTCGATTGTGTTTCTGCCATAACTTGCCGACACCCACCGCATGGAGAAAGAATAGTGTCTGCAGGAACCAAATCCCCCTTAGCCACTATACATAAAGTATCGACAGCTTCATTGGGATAATTTGCGCCAGCATAAAAAAGAGCCACTCGTTCCGCACATAATCCCGAAGGATAAGCTATATTCTCCTGATTACTTCCAGTAATGATCTCACCACTTGATAAGCGTAAAGATGCTCCAACTGTAAATTTACTATAAGGCGCATATGCTGACTTTCGTACCCTTATAGCCTCTTCCACTAGGAGTCTATCTAATTCAGAAAGCTCTTTCCAGTGCGGTAATTCTTTATATTTGATTGTAATATTTCTCTCCATCTTCACTCCTCTAATTTTCAATAGTAAGTACCATAAAGAAAGAGATTTTTAATGATTCTTTGTTTCATTCTTAAAAAAGAATCATTTTTAGATGAACAAACCTTGAAACTTTAGCTAATCTCAGTACTTTTGCCCTGTCATGAGTCAATACAAAAAAGTTGCTTTTTACACCTTGGGATGCAAGCTGAATTTTTCGGAAACATCAACCATAGGAAGAACATTCCAAGAGGCAGGTTACGCGAAAGTTGGCTTCGATGAATGCCCAGATATTTTTGTAATCAATACTTGTTCTGTAACCGAGAATGCCGATAAAAAATGTCGCCAACTTGTCAAGAAAGCCATGAAGACAAATCCCGAAGGGTTTGTTGCGATTATTGGTTGTTTTGCACAGTTAAAACCAAAGGAGATTGCTGAAATACCAGGTGTTGATATTGTTCTTGGTGCCAATGAAAAGTTCAATATTGTAGAACATATTGAATCTCTAGACAAAAATGACGAGACTATTATTTCTAATATAAACATTAAAGAAACGAAAGATTTCGTTCCAGCCTTCTCCTTAGGAGACAGAACCCGATCATTTTTAAAAATCCAAGATGGATGCGACTATTTCTGTACATTTTGTACAATTCCTTTAGCTCGCGGAAAAAGTAGAAATGCAAGTATTGAAGAAACTCTATCTGAGGCGAAAAAAATTGCTAACACCGACGTTAAGGAAGTCGTTCTAACGGGTGTAAACATAGGTGACTTTGGTCAAGGAAGTGATGAGAACTTTTACAACCTAGTTAAGCAATTAGACACTGTAGAAGGCATAGATCGATTCAGAATATCTTCAATTGAACCAAATCTTCTTTCGGACGAAATCATAGATTTCTGTTTGACAAAATCACACCGATTTGTTCCTCACTTCCATATACCATTGCAATCAGGTAGCGACAAATTGTTAAAAGCAATGCGGCGCAAATACTTGAGAGAAGTTTTCGCGAATAGAGTTAAAAAGATCAAATCAATTAATAGATTAGCTTGTATTGGTGTTGATGTAATTGTTGGCTTTCCAGGAGAAACCGACGAGGACTTTTTGGAAACAGTTAATTTTATAAAGGATTTAGATGTCTCTTATCTCCATGTTTTTACTTATTCCGAACGAGCGAACACGACTGCCATCAAGCTTGGAGATCCAGTTCCGATGCAAAAACGTAAGGAGCGTAGTAAACAATTACATATTCTTTCAAACAAAAAGAAAAGAGCTTTCTACGAAGCCAATTTGGGAAAAACTTCCATTGTACTATTTGAAAACGAAGAAAATAATGGTGTAATGTATGGTTTTACAGAAAACTATGTCAAAGTTAAAGTTCCTTTCAGATCAGAATTGACCAATACTTTTCAAGAAGTTAAACTGGAGGAAATTGACAGGAATGGAATAATGAAGTGCTCAATAGTTCAACAAACAATCAAACAATTTTAGCTTCACTTATAGGCCCTAGTCATCTCCCTCTTGCCTGGTGGACCTGGCAATGACTCAACTTTAAAACCTACATTTTTTAAGTTTCGCTTGAATTGTCCTTGCGCACAATAAGTAACAAGAACACCATTTTCACTTAGACCGTCATACATTTTTTTCAATACTTCGGTCGTCCACAAATATCCCTGTACTCTTGGCCCAAAAGCGTCATAGAAAATGATATCGTACGCACCCCTTTCTAGTTCGAAAAATTCAATTTTAGAGTGGATCTTTTTTAATAAAAAGAAATCCGAAACTGCCTCCACTTCATTCCATCTCGCAGCGTGCATGGCCAGAAACGGTTTATTATACTCTTCCCCTAACAGTTCGACATAATTCAATTCTTTGACCAACTTTTCTTCGATAGGAAAAGCCTCGATACTGTGATAACTCACTTTTCGCTTACTTCTCTCCGCAAAACTATACGCCAACAAAGCATTGAATCCAGTTCCAAAACCCATTTCAAAAACCCTTATGTGAGCTTTATCAACATGATCCAACCCGTTAGAAATAAAAACATGGATCGCCTCATTGAGCGCACCATGAATAGAATGATAAGTTTCATCCATTTCTTCGATTCGAATCGTACTTGAACCATCTGAAGTCTTTATTACATAACGTTCCATCAGTCAAATTTACTGTTAATAACATGTTGAAATCATGTTCAATCTTTTTTTGTGAAAATAATTAGGTATTTGGCGAACATTATTCGAATTTCGTGGAAGCTTATTCGTATCTTATTGAGGTTGCTTCAACCAACAACATAAAAGCACAATAGCATTTTAACTTGATCAATGGAAAACAAATCCGATAAAACACGTAAACCAGGAACGCGAATTAGTAAGACCAGTAATCTTTCTAACGAGATGGGGAGAATACCGCCACAGGCAGTAGATTTGGAGAAGGCAGTCTTAGGAGCCATGATGCTTGAAAAAAATGCCGTTACGGATACAATTGATATACTTAAGCGAGAAAGTTTCTATGACCCAAAACATCAATACATTTTTTCTGTTATACAAGAGTTGTTCGGGTCTTCACAGCCGATAGACATCCTTACGGTCACCGACAAGCTTAAAAAAAATGGCGAGCTTGAGGCAGCCGGCGGTGCAGCGTATATATCACTACTAACAAGTCGTGTAGCCTCTACAGCCCATGTAGAATTTCATGCACGCGTCATCTCAGAAATGCACATTAAGCGAGAGCTTATCCGCATGAGCAATGAAGTAATGAAAGAAGCTTACGATGATACAAACGATGTCTTTGATGTTCTCAATAAGGCTGAAGGTGATTTATTCAAGATCGCTGAAAACAATATGGGGAAAGCTGTTGATGTCATGCAAAATGTCGTCCGTGAAGCTATTGAAGAAATTGAAAGAGCATCTCAGAATTCTGATGGTATATCAGGAGTTCCTACTGGCTTCTACGAACTTGACAAACTAACAGCAGGTTGGCAGCGTTCTGACATGATCGTAATTGCAGCTCGTCCAGCGATGGGAAAAACAGCATTCGTGCTTTCAATGGCGAGAAACACAGCAGTAGATCACAATCAGGGAGTTGCTATTTTTTCTCTTGAGATGTCTTCCGTTCAGCTCGTAAAACGTTTGATTGCTTCAGAAACTAGAATCCCTGCAGAAAAATTAAGAAAGGGAGATTTACGTGATGATGAATTTCAACAATTACACTCGCGAATAACAAAACTTTCAACCGCCCCTATCTATATCGATGATACACCAGGGCTAAGCATATTTGATTTACGTGCAAAGTGTCGGCGTTTGAAAATGCAGTACGATATCCAGATGGTTATTATTGATTATTTACAATTGATGACCGCAGGAAGTTCAAAAGGTACGGGTAATCGTGAACAAGAAATTTCCTCAATTTCTCGATCAATAAAAGAGATTGCGAAGGAACTAAACATTCCAATGATAGCTCTTTCGCAGTTAAGTCGTTCAGTTGAACAACGTGGTGGCGACAAGCGACCAGTTCTTTCTGATCTCCGTGAATCAGGAGCCATTGAGCAGGATGCAGATATTGTTTCATTTATTTACCGTCCCGAGTATTACGGCTTTCTACAAGATGAAAATGGTAACTCAAATACAGGAGTAGGTGAAATCATTGTTGCAAAACACAGAAATGGTGCATTAGAGAATGTACGCTTACGTTTCATCAAAGAATTTGCACGATTCGATAATTTCGAAGGACTACAAGAAGATCCAAACATGCCTTCCCATAGCAGCTTGGGGGCAAATGGAGATTTTGATGCCGAAGGTGGAACAATTACACTTCAAAGTAAAAACTGGAACAACGACACGAATGATGACTTCGACTTGTCTTCAGATGGAGACACTCCATTTTAGGTAAGATTTTTGTAAGTTCACGACTAATGAAGAAATTTTTAATTATTCTAGCCCTTGTTTGCGGAACTAGTTCTAGTAATGCCTCCTCTATTCTCATCCCAATGGATGAGTCACAAACTAATCATTTAAAAGCCTACGGACTTTCGTTCTACTTACTTGAGAACAATGTAGTTATTGAATGGCTCCTAAATTATCGAGGTGGCTCTTTTCTAACGCCTCACCTAGTTACTATTGAAGAAGAGTTAATTCTACGGGGGATACATTATGAAATACTTGCGGACGGACAAGTTAATAGTATTAAAACTCAAATTGGAAGTCCTGAAGTAAATATGGAGGTCGTTCAATTGGAAAAAGCCCCGAAAATTGCTGTTTATACTCCGGGAGGAAAAATGCCCTGGGACGATGCCGTAACACTAGTTCTTGAATATGCAGAGATTCCATATGACAAAATATATGACTCTGCGGTCGTTATGGGAATGCTTGCTGAATACGACTGGCTGCATTTACATCATGAGGATTTCACAGGTCAATACGGTAAATTTTATTCTGCTTTCCGTTCCTACCCTTGGTACAAAAAGCAGGTAGCAGATCTTGAGGCTTCTGCTAGAGGTTTAGGATTTAATAAAGTATCCGAATTAAAATTGGAGGTTGCAACAAATATTAAAAACTTTGTCACAGGCGGAGGGTTCTTATTTACCATGTGTAGCGGAACTGACAGTTTCGATATAGGATTATCAGCCCACAACACAGATATCTGTGAGAAAATGTTCGATGGTGACCCCGCCCACTCAGATTGTCAGGAAAAACTTGATTTCAATAATACGCTGGCTTTTGAAAACTTTGAACTAGTCAGAGATCCATTGCAATATGAGTATTCTAATATTGATGGAACGGATCTCCGAAAACGAGGCTTACCTGAAGGACAGGCGGCTAAAATTGACAAATTCACTCTATTTGAGTTTTCAGCAAAGTGGGATGTTGTTCCAACTATGCTAACACAATGTCACACTGATGTTGTAAATGGATTCATGGGACAAACAACCGACTTCAAACGAGATTTCATCAAGTCGAATGTCCTTATAATGGGAGAGTCTAAAATGTACAATACAGCCCGATACTTACATGGAGAATTAGGGTTAGGAACCTGGACTTTTTATGGTGGACATGACCCCGAAGATTACCAACATAGAGTTGGTGACCCACCCACTGACTTAAACCTACACCCTAACTCACCTGGTTATAGGCTGATCCTAAATAACATTCTTTTCCCAGCAGCCAAGAAGAAGAAGAGAAAAACTTAGGGAGTAGAATCAGAAAATCTCGTATACACGAAATTACTATCAGGTCATTATATAGTGACTCGTTTTGCGAGACAAATGAATACTCAATTATCACATCGGAAGATAACGTATTTAACACATTCTACAGTTTCCCGAAACAAACCACATGATCTCGCATTCGTTATTATACACTCATTTTTAAGCATATAATAAAAAGCGCTTGAAACAAAAGAAAAAGGCTACCCTTTCGAATAGCCTTTTTAATAAATATATGACATTAATTAAACGTCGATCTTTGCATATTTGGCATTGCGCTCAATAAACTCTCTTCTTGGTGGAACTTCATCCCCCATTAACATTGAGAATACTTGATCACATTCAGCCGCATTTTCTATAGTTACTTGGCGTAGTGTCCTATATTCAGGATTCATCGTTGTCTCCCACAACTGATCCGCGTTCATTTCCCCAAGACCTTTATAACGCTGAATACCCACGGAAGATTCAGGTCCACTTCCTTTCATTTCTTGAATCAAACGATCACGTTGATCATCATCCCAAGCATATTGTGATTTAGCACCTTTCTTCACTTGATAAAGCGGTGGTGTGGCAATATAGATATAACCATTCTCAACCATCTCCTTCATATAACGGAAGAAGAACGTCAAGATCAATGTCTCAATGTGAGACCCATCAACATCGGCATCACACATAATAATAACTTTATGGTATCTTAACTTTTCTAGATTCAGTGCTTTAGAATCTTCCTCAGTACCAACACGTACACCCAGAGCAGTATATATATTCTTGATTTCTTCGTTCTCGAAAATCTTATGTTGCATTGCCTTTTCAACGTTCAAAATCTTACCCCTTAAAGGCATAATTGCTTGAAACATTCGATCACGACCTTGTTTTGCTGTTCCACCTGCCGAGTCACCCTCTACAAGATAAATCTCACATTCTGCAGGATCTTTTGAAGAACAATCGGCTAGTTTTCCAGGGAGTCCTGAACCTGTCAAAACACTCTTACGTTGAACCATCTCGCGAGCCTTTCTCGCTGCCTGACGTGCCTTAGCCGCTAGAATAACTTTCTGAACAATTATTTTCGCATCGTTTGGATTCTCCTCTAAGTAATTCGAAAGCATTTCAGAAACACCTTGACTCACTGGTGCAGTTACCTCACGGTTACCAAGCTTAGTCTTAGTTTGTCCCTCAAATTGAGGTTCTTGTACTTTTACAGAGACAACAGCAGTCAAACCTTCACGGAAATCATCCCCCTCAATCTCAACCTTTTCTTTGGCTAGCATTCCAGAATCCATCGCATACTTTTTCAAGGTATTTGTCAATCCTCTACGGAAACCTGAAAGGTGCGTCCCTCCTTCATGCGTGTTGATGTTATTTACGTATGCTTGAATATTCTCAGTGTACGAAGTATTATACGTTAACGCCACTTCAACAGGAATACCATCTTTTTCTCCTTCAAAATAGACAACATCTGAAATCAATGATTCTCTATTTCTATCAAGGTATTGAGCAAACTCTCTTAAACCTCCTTCAGAATGAAAAACTTCTCCAACAAACTCCCCTTCTTCATCAGGGTTGCGCAAATCTGTTAAAGTAATCGTAATCCCCTTATTCAAAAAGGCTAACTCTCGCATACGTGCTGCGAGCGTATCGTAATTGTATGTTTTTGTTTCAAAAATTGAAGCATCTGGCAAGAATTTAACTTCAGTTCCTCTTTGATCAGTCGTTCCAACTTCTTTAACGTCGTATTGAGGTTTACCAATATTATATTCTTGTTGATAGATTTTACCGTCTCTATATACGGTCGCCGTTAAATGTGATGACAAGGCATTCACACAAGAAACACCAACACCGTGTAATCCACCAGAAACTTTGTAAGAATCTTTATCGAATTTCCCACCTGCATGTAGAACGGTCATTACCACTTCCAATGCCGATTTTTTCTCTTTCGAGTGCATTGCCGTTGGAATACCACGACCATTATCTTTAACGGTAATTGAATTATCCTCATTGATAAACACAGATATTGTGTCACAATGTCCAGCTAAAGCCTCATCAATTGAATTATCAACAACTTCATAAACAAGATGGTGTAGACCTTTCACTCCCACATCTCCGATATACATCGCAGGACGCTTTCTAACTGCTTCTAATCCTTCGAGGACTTGAATATTGTCCGCTAAGTAATCTTCATTTTTGTTTTCTTCACTCATAATTTTAAATCTCAACTAAGGGATAAATCCTAAATTTCAATAACACACAAAAATAACCAACGAATCGCACTAATCGCAGTGTTATGAACAAAAGAAAATGGAACTTATCAACAGTTTTTTTTGTTAATTGTTAATAGCTTTTTAGCCGTCACATAAGGTACCTCAAATTACTCTATCGAACAAAAAAAGATCAACCGACTCCTTCCAAATTCAAACATTCGATAATAAATCGATCTATATCAGTACCATCTTTGCCGTTTGAATAAAATAGTTCGCCATCTATGGAACATTATTTGCTCTATTCCGAATACTAAACTTAGATGAAAGTACTATTATCCATACTCACATTAATTTCCATAACGACAACACTCTATGCCGGAACAGTTTATGATGGTAAATGGCAAGGAGTTATTATCCGTGCAGGACAATCCATTGAAGATGGAACTTTGATCTATGCTGAATTTACCACTGATGGTAATTCATTGAATGGACGTATGCGCGAAGAGATATATAACACAGAACGATTTGCTGTAAAAAAAATAAGCGGAACAGTTGGAGATGAAGGATTGTCCTTTCGACAAATTGTAATTGAAAAGAGTTCTAAAACTTCACGAATGAAGTGGTGCCGTTATTCAGGCGAATTAACTTACAACCCAGAAACCGGCTACTTAGAAGGTACTTTTGAAAGTTCTGACTGCAGGAGAGTTATCGGGAAAATAATCATGTATCGTTCTGATTTTACTTTATCAAGAGAAGCCAAGTCTGAGATCAGCCATATATGGTATGATCAGTTTTTGCTCGATTACAAGGATGGGCTAAACGCTCCTGAAATTCGAAAAATTGAAAGAGAAAACTTTGTGTTTGAGCCTATATTTTTCGACTTCGATAAATATGAAATTCGAGTAGAACATGATGCTTTCTTAAAACGCCTGATCAAGGTCGTGAAAGGTCATTCAGATCTCCGCGTGAGAGTTACAGGGCATACGGATGCTGACGGAACCAATGCATACAATGATGCGCTATCTCGCAACCGAGCTCAAGCAATCATAGATTATTTTGTTCGTCATGGATTAGATGCAGATCGCTTAGAATTTGATTTCAAAGGAGAAAATGATCCAATTGATACAAACGCTACTTCAGAGGGAAAACAACGCAATCGTCGTGTTGATTTCGCTTTTATATAGGCTTACCTGTCTTCTTTAATACGATGCCAACTTTGCGTACGATAGAAGATTCCAATATACCCCCTAACCATAAGTACATCTTTATTCAATGCATTTAACCACATTGATACCTTATAGACTTTTCCGTTTTCAGGGTCAACTATCGAACCTTTATTCCATTCAGATCCATCCCAATTTAATGAACGAACAATTTGCAATCCGACCAATGGAGCATTTTTACGATCATCCGTACATTCTGTACATTTTGGATTTGGACCTCGTCCTTCCCTAGGAAAGAGATAAAGAATCTTACCATACATTTTCCCATCTTTTTTATAGAGTTGAACAATTGACTTTTTCTTTCCGGTCTTATCATCAATAGTTACCCATTTACCGATACAAGATTGTCCAAATAAGGTCAATGAAAAAACAATAAAAAGTGATGTAATTAGATAGCGCATAACAGAATCTTTTTATTCAAAAATACAAAAAAGTGTCACGCCACTAGTTAGCAAGAAGGTTCAGGAAATTCTTAATAATTTTTTTTCCTTCTGGAGTCATTACCGACTCAGGATGAAATTGCACTCCGTACATTTTTTTCTGTTCATTTTGTATCGCCATTACCACTCCAGATCTTGATTCTGCTATTACATGGTAATTATTGGATTCCGGAACTACCGCCCAACTGTGATAGAGTCCAACAGTTATTTCTTTGTTCAAGCCAGAAAACAAAGGAGATTCGTACAACAAAACTTGCTCTTCAACACCATGCTTAACCTTCATTTGATTATAAATCTCACCTCCAAGAAACTCTGCAATAGCCTGCATCCCAAGGCAGACTCCCAATATTGGAATATCCTCTGCAATTTGTTCGATTAAAGCCATCAATTGACCAGCACCTGAAGGCAAACCTGGACCAGGCGACAAAACTACTCCATCATAGGCCAATTTACTGAAGTCAATAGAATCATTTCGAATCACATCGACTTCTGCTCCCAAGTCCATTAAATAATGCTTGAGATTATAAGTGAAGGAATCGTAATTATCGAGAAGAAGAATATGCGCCAAAAACTCTATTATTTTTGTGTAAACTTGTACAAAAGTAAGAAGATGAAAAAGGGATTGCAAATACCAGGGGCTCCAGCGCCGATAGGACCATACAGTCAGGCAATTTTAACGAATGGAACACTCTATGTTTCAGGACAAATCCCTTTAAACCCAAAAACAGGAGAATTAGTCAATGACTCTATAGAAGAGTCTACTCGTCAAGTAATGAGCAATATTCTTTCTTTATTACAAGAGGCTAATATGGATACGGACAACATTGTCAAATGCAGCATATTCCTTAAAGACCTCAATAACTTTCAAATTGTCAATAAAATATATGCAGAATATTTTCGTTCAACCCCACCAGCTAGAGAGACTGTACAAGTTGTAAGACTCCCGATGGATGTGGATGTGGAAATATCTTGTATAGCTGTTAGCTCTTAGTTTATTTGAACTCAAAACCGACATATAAACTCAGTGTAATTATCGTAAATTACAACGTTCAGTATTTTCTGGATCAATGTATAGAATCTGTTGAAAAAGCTGCTAAGGCTGTCCCAACAGAAGTGATAATTGTAGACAACAACTCGGTTGATGGCTCGCTAGAAATGCTAGCAAAAAAACATCCCGAAACTCGTGTAATTGCTAACAAAGAAAATGTTGGCTTTTCTAAGGCCAATAATCAAGGAATTGAATCTTCTAATGGAGAATATGTCCTTTTACTAAATCCAGACACTGTAGTTTCCGAAGACACCTTTAAAAAGGTGGTTGATTTCATGGATAAACATGAAAATGCCGGAGGTCTAGGCGTTCGAATGATCGATGGCAAAGGATGTTTTCTTCCTGAGTCTAAACGAGGACTCCCTAGGCCTACGGTAGCATTCTATAAGATTTTTGGACTTTCAAGTTTATTCCCAAAATCAAAGCGATTCAGCCATTACCATCTCGGTCACCTTTCACAATTTGAAAATCATGAAATTGATGTTCTAAGTGGTGCTTTCATGCTCATGCGAAGAAAGGCGTTAGACGAAGTTGGTCTATTAGATGAAACCTTTTTTATGTATGGTGAAGATATAGACCTATCCTATCGAATAACACTAGGAGGTTATAAGAACTATTATTGTTCTGACACAGCAATCATTCATTACAAAGGAGAGAGTACAAAGAAAAGTTCCGTCAATTACGTATTCGTCTTTTACAACGCGATGATCATTTTCGCAAAAAAGCATTTTTCAGGAAAGCAAGCTCATCTCTTTTCATTCTTGATTAATCTAGCCATTTATTTACGCGCCTTTTTAGCATTGTGTGTTCGATTTACTAAGCGTATATTCTTACCACTGATCGATTTCGGGTATGTTGTTGGTGGTTTGTATGCGCTTACCAATTATTGGAAAATGTCTGATATTGAATTCCCATTTGAACTTATTCAATATTCAATACCAATATATGCAGCCACATGGTTAGCTTCTACTTTTTTCAATGGAGGATATGATCGCCCTGTGAGGATTTTTAAGTTTTTCAAAGGTGTTTTCTTAGGCACAATTCTTATTCTTCTCGCCTATGCTATTCTGCCGAAGTCCTGGCAATTCTCACGCTTATTCATCTTCGTCGGAGCTAGTTGGATATTCACCTATTATCTCATTTCTCGCATTTTTTTACACTTTCTAATTGGAAAGCAGTATTACCTAAAAACAGACTTAAGGCAGCGTTTTGCGATAGTAGGAAACAATGATGAATTTCATCGAATCAAAGATCTAATTCAACAAACCAATGAGAGTGCAAAAGAAATTATCCATATAGACCCCAATAAGGAAGATTTGAAAAATGCACTTAATATTGATGAAATTGTGTTTTCGTCAAAAATTCTCCCCTATTCGAAGATCATTGCTTGGATGTCTGATTTGAACTCGGAGAAATTAGACTTTAAGATTGCTCCGGAAGGCTCAAATCATTTAATTGGCAGCAATTCGATAGATACTGCTGGTGATTTATATATGTTAAATCTAAACAACTTAGTAAGCAAAGAAAATCGCAGAAAAAAGCGATTGTTCGACTTTTGCTTTTCATTTTTACTAATCCTTAGTTTCCCTCTGAGTTTCTTTTGGGTAAAAAATAAAATGACTTATTTAAAAAATCTCCTCCAAATTTCTTTAGGTAAAAAGTCTTTTATTGGTTTTACAGAAGCCGACATGCAACGAGATGTGCGATTACCAAAGACCAAACAAGGGGTATTATCACCTAGTGATAGTATTGATGGAAGTGATGACGTAATCCGCGCAAAACTTAACCTACTCTATTCTCGTGACTATTCAATGAGGAAAGACTTTTCCATTCTGCTGAAGTCATGGGGTAAACTCGATAATTAAATCATTACCTTCTGGTATTGACAAAGACGAAATTTCGACTATTTTTGTAGTTGAAACAGACTCTTTAATTATATATGTCACAGATAGAAATTAGACTTCCAAAAATGGGAGAAAGCGTTACCGAAGCAACAATCACAAACTGGCTTAAAAACGTAGGAGATACGATTGAATTAGACGAGCCGCTTGTTGAAGTTGCTACCGACAAAGTAGATAATGAACTTCCCTCAGAGGCAGAGGGTATTCTTGTTAAGCAATTATTTGGTGAGGATGAAGTTGCCCAAGTTGGTGATGTTATTGCCATTATTTCTACAAACGGTGAAGCTTCTTCTGAAGTTAAGGAATCTACTCCAACCGAAGTTATTGAAAAAGAAGTAGCTACAGTTATTGAAGAAGTAGCATCTCCTTCTGCGACAGCAATTACAATAGAAAAGAATAGTTCTTCAGGAAAGTTTTTCTCTCCTCTAGTGAGAAGCATAGCTGAAAAAGAAGGCATTTCTTCAAATGAATTGGAATCCATTTCAGGAACAGGGCAAGGTGGTCGTGTGACGAAAAAAGACATAATTGCATATATAGATGGAGGACGAGCTAATAACTCATCTGCTCCGGTTCCAGCTAAAGCGGCTACTATTGCATCAAAGCCTTCTCCAGCTGCAAAGTCAGAGATAGCGGCACCATCAGGTGGAGGATTCCTTGCGGATATCAAACCGCTTGTGGTAACTCCTAATCCTGGAGATGAGATTATTGAAATGGATAGAATGCGAAAATTAATCGCAGACCACATGGTTATGTCGACTCATGTTTCGCCGCACGTAACAAGCTATGTTGAAGCCGATGTTACCAAAATTGTGAATTGGAGAAACAAAGTGAAAAATGGATTTGCAGCTCGAGAAGGTGAAAAAATCACATTTACCCCAATTTTCATGGAAGCTATCGTTAAGGCGATTAAAGATTTCCCAATGGTAAACGTGGCAGTTTCTGGAAATCAAATAATTAAAAGAAATAACATTAATATTGGAATGGCTACAGCCCTTCCTTCAGGGAATTTAATTGTTCCAGTAATTAAGAATGCAGACCGATTAAACCTTACTGGACTGACAAAGTCGGTGAATGAATTAGCAAATAAAGCACGTAACAACGCATTGAAACCTGAAGACATTCAAGGTGGTACGTATACAGTAACGAACGTAGGTACTTTTGGAAATGTTATGGGTACACCAATCATTAATCAGCCACAAGTTGCTATCTTAGCAGTTGGTGCTATACGAAAAGTTCCTGCAGTAATCGAAACTCCCGATGGTGATTTCATCGGAATTCGACACAAAATGTTCTTGTCTCACTCCTATGACCACAGGGTTGTAGATGGTGCTTTAGGAGGACAATTTGTACGAAGAGTTGCTGATTACCTTGAGCAATTCGATGAGAACCGTGAATTTTAAATAAAACCTAACCACATGAAGAATTTAAAATCTTTACTGCTTGTATTGGTATTTCCAATTTTCAGTTATGGCCAATTGACTGAACTTGGAGTTCGTGAAATGGCCCAATCGGCATCAGAACTGGAATTGGTTGTTCAAAGCTCAACAATGATGCAAGAACGCTATTATTTCCATGCAGAGATACTTGTAGATCGTCTCTTGACTATGAAACCAACAAGTGCGAATTACAATTACCGCAAAGGATTTCTTATTTTGAGTGGACGTCAAGATTATCTTGCAGCAATGCCATATTTAAAAAAGGGGATTGAAAATACAGATAAAAATTACGACGGCTATTCGGCAAAAGAAGAAAGCGCCGCCATTGATGCCTACTATTATCTAGGTATGTGTTATCATCTTGATGAAAAACTGGATAAAGCGCGTGCGAACTACCAAGAATTTCTATTACTGAGCGGAAAAAAATCACCTCTCATAGAGATGGCCGAACTAAAATTACAACAATGCGAGATCGCACAAGGATTGATTGACAACCCAAAAACAGCAATAGTTAAAAACATTGGACAAAAGGTAAATACGGATAAGCCAGAATACGCTCCAGTTGTTTCACTGGACGGTACTTCGCTATATTTTACTTCTCGAAGAGGTTGGGATGATAATAGTACAGATGAATTCAAAGACCCAATGTTGAATAATTATCCTGAAGATATTTACGTGAGTTATCTAGATTTCGAAAATGAATGGACCTCTCCAGAAAAACTTGCATTTTGCGAAAACAAGTATAACGAAGCGACAATTGCTGTAAGTTCTGACGAAAGAACAATATTTGTTTATCAAGATGCTACGGGTGGTGGTGACATATATTATTCTGACTTCTCGGATAATAAATTCAACCAACTGGCTAAACTAAAGTATAATGACGTCAATACTGATAGCTGGGAAACACATTGTACGTTAACTCCTGACGGACAAAACATGTATTTCGTATCTGACCGTGAAGGTGGATTTGGAGGAAGAGACATTTACAGAATTGTAAAACTTCCTAATGGGGATTGGAGTGAAGCTCAAAACATGGGACCTGGAATCAATACTCCATACGATGAAGATTCACCTTTTATTGCGGTAAATAACAAAACACTATACTTCTCAAGTAACGGGCCTAAGAGCATGGGAGGATTTGATGTATTTGTTTCTTTCCGAGATGAAAACAATAGCTGGTCTACCCCTGTCAATATGGGATATCCAATAAACTCGGCTGGTGATGACATTTTCTACACTACAACTATTGACGGGTTAAAAGGGTACCTTTCTTCATTTCGAAAGGGTGGTCATGGAGAAAAGGACATCTATGAAATCCAGAATGATTACCTTGGAAATCGCCCAATCAGTAGCTTGAGAGGATTAATCTCTACTATTGACGGGAAACCGATTCCAGCTAATGTCACTGTAAATCTTACTTGTAAAACATGCAAAAATGAAGATCGTCAGACCATTTTTCCGCGTATCAAAAACGGTGCTTTCTTTGCCGTACTGGATAGATGTAGCGATTACGTTCTAAACATCGAAGATGGTGACAGAGTATTGAAAACAATGGAATTCAATACGTTGTGTAATGCTGAGAACGAAGAGATTGAAAAGAATTACGTTTTAGGATCGTATACACTGGCTGGTACAGTTTCCAATGATAAATCATTGGCGCTTTTAGAAAACGCATCTGTCGAATTCATTAACAAAGAAGGGGAAGTTATCGAATCGTTTATGACTGATGCTAACGGAGCCTTTGTTTCTGCGCTTCTAGACAAGAAAGAATTTGGTGATAAAATCGCCTTCGATATTCGAGTAAAAAAAGAAGACTACCTTACTCAAACGTTTAAGTTAGATACAGTTTTAGGAATGGAACCACATATCCAATTAGATTATCTAATTGCGACAACTGAAATCGGAACTGATATTGGAGCTGTCTTTGATCTTAACCCAATATATTTCGATTTGAATAAATCAAACATTAGACCTGATGCAGCAATAGAGTTAGATAAGATAGTTAAGATTTTGAATGAGAATCCTAGTATCAGAATTGAGCTTGGATCACATACTGATTGTCGAGCATCTAAAGCTTACAATAAATCATTATCGAATCGACGTGCTATTTCTTCTGCCAAGTATGTACAATCTAAAATTGATGATCCTAAACGTATTTATGGAAAAGGATACGGAGAGAGTCAACTAGTCAACGATTGTGGTTGTGAAGGAGCGGTTGTTTCTGATTGTTCTGAAGATGAGCACCAAGCTAATCGTCGAACAGAATTTAAAATTGTAAAGAATTAGTACTGAATTATTCAGTGTAAATAGCTAAATGAAAAGTCCGAACTAGGTTCGGACTTTTTTTATGCATTTAAACTAACTTGTAACTTAATAAGAGTTGGTCTCGTAACCACATACATATTGAAAATAAAGTCTACTATGAAGTTAAGACATGCAATTGTGATTAGCGTGGGGTTATTGACCTCCGCTTTTAGCTTTGGTCAAATCATCAGCGAACAAGAAGTTAGATATATTGCTGCAAACGGTTCAGAAAGTGAAATTGTTATGCAAAACTCCACACTTATGGGGGAGGGTTATCTTTATTATGCTGAAATATTAGCGGATCGCCTACTTGAATTAAACCCACAGAGTTCCAATTATCATTATCGAAAGGGGTTCCTCCTACTAGAAATTAGAAAGGACTACATCGGAGCAATACCACATTTTCAAATGGCGACAAAAGATGTGCATCATAACGCGGATATGTTTTCCACGAAGGACAATAGCGCCCCAACAGATGCATTTTTCCATTTAGCGTCCTGCTACCATCTAAATGAAGTAATTGACAAAGCTGAAGAGAACTATAATAAGTTTTTAGAAGTTTCAAAAAAGAAATCTGAACTAATTCCTATAACACAAACTCGGCTAGCCCAATGTGTTGAAGCGAAAAAACAAATGGGAGCACCAGTAAACGTTTATTTAAGGAACATTGGTAAGGAAATTAATACAGAATTCCCTGAATACAGCCCCGTTGTTTCTCTTGATGGGTCAGCTCTTTACTTCACTTCTCGAAGATCATGGGAAAATGGAGAAACTGAGTCATTTAAGGACCCTGTAATTAATCAGTACCCTGAAGATGTATATGTAAGTTACAGAGACTTTGATTCTTCATGGTCAGACCCAGTTCGACTCGACTTTTGTGAACCACGAAGAAATGAAGCGACAATTGCGCTGAGTACTGATGAACGAAAAATATACTTGTATGAAGATTCTACTGGTGGTGGAGATATTTATTACACCGACTTCTACCATGCGAAATTTCAAGATATACGTATCCTAGAAACTGAAGGAATAAACACCGAATATTGGGAGACGCATTGCATGATGACTCATGACAAGCAAATATTTTTCTTTGTCTCAGATCGACCTGGAGGACTAGGAGGAAGAGATATTTATATGATTAAGCGAATAGGAAAAGACGGATGGAGCGAACCGATTAACCTTGGACCTAATGTTAACGGCCCAGGCGATGAAGACGCACCTTTTATTTCTATTGATAACCAAACGCTTTATTTTTCTACGAATGGTGTCCGAAGCATCGGTGGATTCGATATTATGACGACAAGAATGCAGCCAGACAGCACATGGTCTTTATCGGAAAACCTCGGCTACCCTTTTAACTCAACGAATGATGATATTTTCTACACCACAACAATAGACGGTAGAAAAGGATACATGACATCGTTCAGAAAAGACGGGTTTGGTGAGAAGGACATATACGAAATCCACAATGATTACTTAGGAATTCGCGACATCGCAGTATTAAAGGGATTAATTAAAACAGTTGATGACAAACCAATCCCAGAAGATTTTGCTATCAACGTACGTCTCGTATGTGTTGATTGTGATAATGCCACTCAAAAATTAGTATACCCTCGTTTACGGGATGGAGTCTTTATGACAGGTTTACAACCATGTAAGACATATAGATTGGAATACATGAATGTCAGCGATCAAGATGTAATGCATGAAGATGCGTTCACAACAATTTGTGATACAGCTTATCAAGAAATTTATAAAGAATTGTTGTTAGATGTGGACAAACGAATGATTATCCTCCCTCCTGACACTACCTTCCCAGTAATAACGGTTACAGACTACCCTAACCTCGATTTTATGCATTACTTTGCATACAACAAAAACAAGTTATCAGTTAAAAAAGGGGATCTCAAGGATTTTGTCAAGGCAGTCGAAGGCCAAATCGATGATGGAAGAGAGGAAATTACCATCAACATCTACTCTTCTGCTTCGTATGTCCCAACGAAGACCTACGAAACAAATGAGAATCTCACAAAGATAAGAGCTGAGAATATGAAGTACGATTTGATCGCACACTTTGAAAAGAAAGAGAAGTTCAAAGGAAAAGTAAATGTCGTAATCGTAACAGCTATTGTTGACGGACCAGCTTACGAAGAAGATTCAAAAAACAAAGAGAAATACTTCCCATTCCAATACGTTGGATTGAAGACAGAATAATTAGAAGTACGACAACAAAAAAGTCTGGACATTGTTCCGGACTTTTTTGTTTCATATTGTGTCAAACGGATAGAATACCAATTAGAAGGTTTGGTGTTAAGTAAACTATATCCTACTTTTGTAAAAAAATATAACTACTATGAAAAAAATTCTACTCGCTTTTGCTACCATTATTGTAGCAACTCAATTTGCAAATGCACAATGCACGCCAGATGCTCAGTATACCTCTCCTGGTTTTTATCCTGACAGTGCGACTGGTATTTCTGATGCTTGTGTCGATGCCTTTTATGATCAGGTAATCACAGTTGTAGGTATTTCAGACACTACAATTTCAGGTTTCACCGTATCTGTTGACAGTATTGTTATTGATAACGTTACTGGCCTACCAGGAACTCTAGCTTATGCATGTGAGAATGGTAGTTGTGTGATTTATCCAGCAACAAACCCATCATCATGTATTCAAATTTCAGGCACACCAACATCAGGTGATTTAGGTTCATACACGATGGTAATTGAGTATACAGCATACGCAACAGTGTTTGGAATGCCAACTCCAGTCCCATTAACAGAGGATTATACTTTAGATGTTGTAACGTGTTCAGCTGGATTAAGCGAACAGGATGCAACAACGAATAAAACGTTATTGAAAATAACTGATCTAATGGGTAGAGAAACGAAGGCAACACCAAATACTCCATTATTGTATCACTACTCAGATGGTACAACAGTACGTAAGGTGAATCTTAAATAAATTCATTCTCACTATTACAATTAAAGGCTCAACAAATGTTGAGCCTTTTTTCATTCGCTATTCCTCCATTAACATCCAATCCTTATATTTGAGTCATGAACATAGATTTACAGAAATCACTGGCTATTTTCGATCTTGAAGCAACAGGCTTAAGCGTCACAAAAGACCGTATTGTTGAAATAGCAATTGTTAAAATAGCTCCGGACGGTTCTAGATCTGAGTATCATAAAAGAGTTAATCCAGAATGTCCTATACCTAAATTCGTTAGTGAGATTCACGGAATCTATGATGAAGACATTAAAGATGCTCCAACTTTCAAAGAAATCCTTCCAGAACTGGAAGCTTTTTTAGCTGATGCTGATTTCGCTGGGTATAATTCAAACAAATTTGATCTTCCTATGCTTTCCGAAGAGATGTTACGTGCAGGAAGTTCCTTTGACCTATCTACAAAGAAGCACATCGATGTGCAGAATATTTTTCATAAAATGGAACAGCGAACACTTATCGCGGCTTATAAATTCTACTGTGAAAAAAAACTTGAGAATGCACATAGTGCAATGGCTGATGCAAATGCGACTTGGGAAATTTTAGATGCGCAAATAAATCATTATGACGAGCTTAATACTGATGTTGATTTTCTAGCAGACTTCTCTACCTACGGTGATACCAAACGATTGGATTTTGCAGGAAGACTCGCGTTTAATGAAAACAATGAAGCTATTTATAATTTCGGGAAGCATAAAGGAAAAACCATTGAAGAGGTTATGAAACAAGAACCAGGTTACTATGGTTGGATGCTAGACGCAGACTTCCCACTATATACAAAGCAGTGTCTACGTAATGAAGTTGAAAAAATTAAAAAGGCAAAAGTTAAGGAAATCGAAAAGGATGGTAAAAGCGAGGATGAACGAATGCAGGACAAAATAAACGCACTTAAAAACAAATTCAGATAGGATGAAGATTATTTGCATTGGTCGCAATTATGCGAAACACGCTAAGGAAATGAACTCCAAAGTTCCTACAACCCCTATGTTCTTCATGAAGCCGGACACGGCAATATTACGTCCTGGAACACCTTTTTTCTACCCAGATTTCTCTAAAGACATTCACTTCGAATGCGAAATAGTGGTGAAAATTAATCGCGTAGGGAAAAATATCGACACAAAATTCGCACATAAGTATTACGATGAAATCGGATTGGGCATTGATTTTACGGCTCGAGACCTTCAAAAAATATGTAAGGAGAAGGGGCACCCTTGGGAAGTCGCTAAATCTTTTGAAAGTAGCGCTCCTATTTCAAAAGATTTCATTTCAAAATCTGAACTTGATCTGGATAATTTAAGCTTTTCTTTGTTGCAGAATGGAAAGTTAGTTCAGAATGGGAATACGAGCGACATGATATTCTCCATTGACCAACTTATAGCGTATATTTCTAAATATATGACCTTGAAAAAAGGCGACCTAATCTATACCGGTACTCCTGAGGGTGTTGGCCCAATAGCAATTGGCGACGAGCTTATAGGGAAGATTGGAGATCGAGAGATGTTTTCTGTTCGGGTGAAATAATTAGAAAAAGCTAGCTTTTTCTAATTCAACTTATTTGCCAGTTCCCTTAAAAATAATCAGTACTGTATAGAGCATTATCTTGAAATCTAATGAAAGGCTTCTATTCTTTAAATATAGTAAGTCGTATTTCATACGATCCAACATTTGTTCAACATTCTCTGCATAACCATATTTGACCTGCCCCCATGAGGTTATTCCAGGACGCACCTTGGTTAACTCAAGAAACTGAGGTTCAATGCTCACGATCTTATCTATATAAAATTGACGCTCAGGTCTTGGTCCGACAAGGGACATATCTCCTACTAATACATTGTAGAATTGTGGAAATTCATCCAAACGTGATTTTCGCATGAATCGTCCTATTCTCGTAATTCTAGGATCACTAGATGATGAAAGTTGTGGACCATTTTTTTCAGAATCCAGATACATTGTTCTGAACTTTATAATTTTAAATGGAACTCCATTTTTACCAATTCGTTTTTGCTTGAAAAGAATTGGACCAGGAGAAGACAACTTTACAAGAATCCCAAGTACAATAAATAATGGAGTGAGAATTACCAAAGAAATGATTGATGCAAAAATATCTATTAGCCTTTTAAAAGTTCGCTGCCACACGGGCATAACCTCAGAGCTAACACTGATTAATAGCGCACCGAAAATATTACTCATTTCCACCGTCCCGGAAAGAATATCATACATATCGGGTAATATTTTTATACGAACATCTCCTCCCTCTAATCGAGAAATAATCGTTTTCAATCGATCGTGCTCAACACTTTCCAAAGCGATGATCACTTCTTCAATTTCATGCTCTCGTAAAACTCTTTCCACATCATCAACATGACCTAAATAAGGTAGTGAATCTTCTAAATTCTTATCAATACCATTGAGATTAATGAACCCAACAAACTGATAACCTATCCCCTTAGGTAATTCAGTGATTTCTTTGTAAATCTCCACAGCCTTATCACTACCACCAACGATCAGCGTTTTAAACCCTGTCCTACGTTGATGAACTCGCTTAACAATAAAGCTTACAAGAAAAATTCTCGGTACGAAAACAAGGCTAAATTGAATTCCAAACAGCAAGAAAACCGATTGGTAATACTGTCCATACTCAACTATCTGATCATCTAGCAAAAACAAAAAGAATATTCCAATAGAGCCAATGACTGTTCCTAGAAAGGTTAAAGTGAAAATCTTCATTCTATGCAATCGGCGAACATCTTGATAAGTACCTTGCAACAAAAAGAGAAATAACCAAGCAAAAGGAATAATCAACACCCCATAATAAAAAGACTCATTGACAGAAAACTCAACATTCTCTATTCGGGTTTTTCGTAAATAATAAAATAGCGCCCAAGCAAGAGCGGTTGAAGCCCAGTCAAAGAAAATTAAAGTAAGGGTGAGTAGTCTAGAATTCATTTAGAAATAAACAGCTTTGATATTATCAATGTTTATTTCACCACTGGAGTCCCCTTCATCAAGTATCGCGCGGAATGAGAACTCAAAGTAATCAGCAGTACTTGAAGACGAAACAATTTCTCGAAGATCTATGTATATTTTTTTCCAATGAACCTCAGATTCACTCTGTGGGTTAAGCTGAATATAAGGGTTGTCTACAACCCCTCCACTCCCTACAGCAATGACTCCCGTTGTTATAGCATTTGTTGTGTGGTAATCAATTTCTAGATAAACCTCCTGACCTCTCGGAAGATTCATTACCAATGAACCATTAAAGTTTGCTGTTGTTGAACCTGAATATGAATTGATTGTCTCATCAAGTGAAATTCTACCAAAAAAACCATCATTAATCTCTGGGTTTAAAACTGCTGGATCGTTTACTCGAACAATCGTCGCTAATGAAGCTGTTCCTTCAAGGATATCATAAGTAGCATCTTCAAAATCTTCAATCCAAAATTGGGTAGCATTTTTGTATTGTGTTATTGGAGTAATAACTACGGTCTCATTCTTAACAAGATTAACATTTGTGACGTAAGCATCTAAAAATGGATAAATCTTTTTTGTCGCTGAAATCCCATTATTTCTAATTGCAGGATAAACTTTTACTTCAGCATCGCCATCCTTAAGAATTGGAATTTTAAAAGGAACTTCGAATACTCCTACCAATTCATCGTTGACATAAACCCAAGCATCAGAAATATTATCTGTAAGTATTCCGGGCGAATTTTGTGAATTTGGATTTTCAACCAACTTCCAAGTCCCAACTTCAATCCATGAAGGATCTGGGTTGTTTTTTATACAAGATCCTAGTAAAAATAATATACTAAAAAGATAAATTGTAGTTCTCATAGTTTGCGTAGTGATGTAAGAACGTAAACCTACATTAGTTATTGTTCAAAACTTGCGAAGTAGATGACTTTAATTTTTCAACAATTTTCTGAGCAACATCAAGAGCTTGGTAACCATCCTCAATAGATACAATTGGAACAGTATCGTTTGCTATCGCATCATGAAAAGTGCTCAATTCTTCTTGGATGGCATTCACTTCTTCTATGTCAGGCTTATCAAATAACACCTTCTTGATTGGCTTGCCTTCTCCCAAATCAAAGACGATATCAAATGGATCTGGCTCCCCGTCAATAGATTCCATGCGAACTACTTCCAATTCTTTCGTTAAAAAATCAACACTAATGTATGCGTCTTTTTGGAAGAAACGGGACTTTCTCATATTCTTCATCGAGATTCTGCTTGCGGTCAAATTAGCCACACACCCATTATCAAATTCAATGCGAGCGTTTGCAATATCATGAGTATCACTCACAACAGAAACGCCAGAAGCAGAAATTCTACGAATCCCTGATTTTACAACACTCAATATCGCATCAATATCATGAATCATTAAATCCAGAACAACAGGAACATCGGTTCCTCGGGGATTAAATTGAGCTAAACGATGCGTTTCAATAAACATTGGGTTATTCAAAAATGGTCGAGCCGCTTGAAATGCTGGATTAAAGCGCTCAACATGTCCTACCTGAACCTTAACACCTGCTTCATGCGCAAGGTTAATAAGTGCTCTCGCCTCTTCCACTGTTTCAGTTATAGGCTTTTCAATAAAAACGTGTTTACTTTTACGTAAAGCTTGAGAAGCGCAATCAAAATGAGAAATTGTCGGTGTTACAATATCAACACAATCTACCTCATCTAGAAGTGCATCAATTGAATCAAAACGCTTAATATCAAATTGCTCTATTGCCCCTTTGGCATTTTCATCATTAGGGTCATAGAAACCAATAAACTCAAACTTTTCGCGCAATTCTAACAATAGACGAATGTGAATCTTTCCAAGATGCCCGGCACCGAGTACACCTACTTTTAGCATAAACTATGTGTTTTGCGTAAAAATACAAGAGATTATGGTTGGAAACCATGATTTCAGTTAAAGTTTATTAACAGAACAAGGTTCGAAGCAAACCTTCAACTCATTAATCATTAGCCAATCAAACACCAAACCATCACAATAGTCAATTCATTTGATTTTTAGCATCAAGGTCTAGTCCTGAATAATACCCCGTTTCTTGATTCGAAGACAATTTAGTCAAGGTAGTAATCTGCCCAGTATGGTAGGAGAAATGTTCAATTACATGCACAAGAACTGAAAAACCAGTTACATTAAAATCCTGAATTATATATGATTTATGAAAAGTCTCCTCCGGAAGTTCCTTGAGACACGAGCGTAATTTGATCTTTAAATTCTCCAAAAGGAAAATAAAATCACTTTTTCGGATATTTCGGTGTATCAAAAATTCATCATCACGTTTTCTGTTATCTTTTTCCCCTCCTAAGCCCGATAAAACCCACTGGCGAGCATTCCCGCACAAATGCAATATTAAGCAGCCAACAGACGGAACATTACCTTGGGGAGAATCCCAGATTTGGTTATCGTCCAACATAGTTAAGCACCTGTAAATCCGCGCATAAGACTCCTCAAACACTCTTAATTCAAACTCTTTGACTATATGTTTCTTCAACTCCATAAACTACTCAAT
>NODE-66-length-35374-cov-6.39854_pt1 | contig 35374 bp, 31 predicted proteins | sample MGYA00139097_ERZ477577 | MGnify/ENA metagenome assembly ERZ477577
GTGTGCACAGAAATCTGGATTCCGGATGTTGTTAAAGTCCTCATACTATAGTTTACTGCATTAAATTTATAAACTTAAATGCATTTCTACTTTTCTAGACGAGAAACTGTCCTATATGGATTGTTAATGTTTGTTAATTTAGAACCATTCTAAATTAGATAGATAAGTCAATTCAGTATGGTGAAGTAATATTCATGCTATTGAATTTTTTATTTTTGCGATTGTATTTTAAAACGCTTTAATGCATGTCAAAAACAGTAAAGCTTAGAAAGGGTCTGGATATCAGACTTGTAGGTGTAGCGAACAAGGTGAAGTCCGAGTTGGTTGTGCCAAAAACTATATCGATAAAGCCAACTGATTTTCACGGAATGATGCCAAAATTGGCTGTCAAGGAAGGAGATCAGGTGAAAGCAGGTAGCATCATATTTTATAATAAGTATAATGAATCTATTAAATGCGCTTCGCCAGTAAGTGGTAAAGTAGAGGCTATTATACGCGGTGCTAAACGCCGAATTTTGGAGATTGTAATTTCAACTGATGGAGAAATTCAGTATGAAGAGAACTCTCCATTAGATCCGGCTGCGATGTCTTCGGAAGAAGTAAAAGAAAAGATGTTAGCTTCAGGATTATGGATGTATATCAAGCAGCGTCCTTTAGATATTGTTGCTGACCCTAAGAATGAACCAAAAGCAATTTTTATTTCTGCTTTTGATAGTTCGCCTTTAGCACCAGATTTCGATTATGTACTTCACGGCAAAAGTGAAGAGTTTCAGGCGGGGTTGGATGCATTGAGTAAATTAACATCAGGAAAAGTGCATTTGTCATTGAATGGCAAAGCGCCTGCGGATGCTACATTTACGAGTGCATCAGGTGTCCAGACAAATAAGTTCTTCGGGAAGCATCCTGCGGGAAATGTTGGGACACAGATGCATCACTTAGATCCAATTAACAAAGGGGAATTCGCTTGGTCTGTTAATGCACAAGATGTTGCTTTAATAGGACGTTTCTTCAAGACGGGTAAATATGATGCACGTAAAACCATTGCACTTGCTGGATCGGAAATTAAAGATCCACATTATTTTGAGGTAATTGCTGGGACAAATGTGGCTCATGTTCTTGATGGACAGATTACTTCTGACAATGTCCGTGTAATAAGTGGGAATGTATTAACGGGTGATAGAATTGAACAAGATGGTCATCTTGGCTTCTACCATAATCAAATTACGGTGATTCCAGAAGGGAATCAATTGAAATTTGTTGTGACAAAAGGGTGGATGGGACCAGGATTTGATAAGTTCTCGAATTCGCGTTTGTTTCCTACATTTTTACTTGGTAAAAAACGTTTCCGTTTGGACACAAATACGAATGGAGAAGAGAGAGCATTTGTTGTAACTGGAGAAATGGAAAAAGTATTTCCTTTTGACATTTTGCCTATGCAGTTAGTGAAGGCAGCGATCACAGATGATATTGATGCGATGGAAAATCTTGGGATTTACGAAGTAGCTCCGGAGGATTTTGCTTTGTGTGAATATGTTTGTACTACGAAGATTGATATTCAAGATAAAATCCGTGAGGGGCTAGACCTTATCGGACAAGAGTGCATGTAATAATTTATTTAAAAGTTAGATTACAGTGAAATTCTTAGAAAATATAGTTCATAAAATGGAGCCAAAGTTTGCCAAGGGAGGTAAACTTGAAAAATGGAATCCAATATTTGAATCATTTGCAACATTAGCGTTTACGCCGGCACATGTTACGAAGAAAGGAGCACACATCCGAGATGGTGTGGACTTGAAACGTACGATGATGTTTGTGATTGTTGCGATGATTCCGTGTTTGTTGTTCGGTATGTATAATACAGGGCATTGGGAAATGGTTGCTGAACAAGGTGATCGTTCAATTGACTTCTGGGCAAATGGAGGAGAGAAATTCGTTAGAGGATTGTTTACTGTTCTTCCATTGATCGTAGTTTCTTACGGTGTTGGTTTGACGATTGAATTCATCTTTGGGATGCTTCGTGGGCACTCTTTACATGAAGGGTTTCTTGTTTCAGGTATGTTGATTCCTTTGATTATGCCTGCGGACGTTCCGTTGTGGATGGTTGGTGTTGCAACAGCATTTGCGGTGATAATTGGCAAAGAAGTATTTGGTGGTACCGGAATGAATATATTAAATGTTGCATTAACGGCTAGAGCCTTTTTGTTCTTTGCATATCCAACTTCAATGTCTGGAGATAATGTTTGGATGTCAGGTAACGAGACTGATGGGTTTACTGGTTCAACGATTTTAGGTGATCTTGCGTCATTTGGAGGGGATAAAGCGACTGTTGCAGGGGTAGAGGCAGTTGATAAAATGGATTCTTCGGGACTCCTCGAATCAACTTATTCATTATGGGATATGATTATGGGTAACATCCCAGGATCTATTGGTGAAACTTCAGTGATTGCTGTAGGAATAGGTGCCTTGCTTTTATTAATTACAGGAGTTGGATCGTTTAGAATAATGCTGTCATTTGTTGTAGGTGGATTTGTTGGTGGTTTATTAATGAACGCTATCGGTGGGAATGCTTATTTAGAAATGCCAGCATTCCATCACTTGTTGATCGGAGGTTTTGCATTTGGTGCTGTCTTTATGGCAACAGATCCAGTAACGGCTGCTCAAACAGCAACAGGTAAAATTATTTATGGTTTCTTTGGAGGGTTGGTAGCTATTCTTATTCGAGTGCTCAATCCAGCATACCCTGAAGGAGTAATGTTGGCCATTTTGTTCATGAATGTTATGGCTCCAATTATAGATCACTATGTGATTCAAGCAAATATCAAGAAAAGATTAAAACGAGTTAAAACAGCATAATTATGGCGATCAATAAAGATAGTAATGGTTATACGTTTGGTTTTGCAATTACCATGGTTGTGATTGTAGGAGCCATTTTGGCTGGTGTTGCAATTGCAACAAAACCGTTCAAGGATAAGAACGATGAAGTCAAGAAGAAGATGGATATTGTGAAAGCATTGATGCCAGATGAGGAATCAAAAAGTGCTATCACACGAGCGAATGCAGAAGATAAATTTACTGAATTGGTAAATCTTGAGGATGCTATCGTAATAAATATGAATGGTGAAATCAAAGATGATGTGAAAGCATTTGATGTTGACATTCGTAAAGAGAATCGTGATAAGACTCTGGGTGAGTCGGAGAAAAATTATCCATTGTTTATTGCAGAAATTGATGGAAAGAAGGCATACGTAATTCCTGTTGTTGGTAAAGGTCTTTGGGGACCTATTTGGGGAAACATCTGTCTGGATGAAGACATGAATACCATTAAGGGGGCAACTTTTGATCATAAAGGAGAAACTCCTGGTCTAGGTGCAGAAATTAAACAAGCATTCTTCATTAATGGATGGGTTGGTGAAAAGGTTGCCAACACTGAAGGTGATTTTGAGAAGTTCGAAATCGTAAAAGATAAGACAGGAACAAAGGAGAAGAAGGTAGATGGTATCACAGGTGGTACTATTACTTCTAAAGGAGTAGAGGAAATGGTGAACCGTTGTCTCAAGCCTTATATGTTGTACTTTAAGAATTTAAAAAACTAAGGAGATATGAGTGAAGATAAATCACCTAAGGAACCTCTATTCTCGAAGAAGAATAAAAAACTGGTTACTGACCCTTTGACTGATAATAACCCAATCACAATTCAAGTATTGGGTATCTGTTCAGCTTTGGCAATTACAGTGCAGGTGGAGCAGGCAGTAGTTATGAGTGCATCCGTGTTGTTTGTACTTGTGTTCGGTAACATTATCATTTCTATGATGCGTAATATGATTCCATCGAGGATTCGAATTATCGTTCAATTGGTAGTAGTTGCATCACTCGTAATTATAGTAAATGAACTATTGGCTGCATTTCTACCAGATGTATCGGAGAAACTTTCAGTATTTGTCGGTTTGATTATTACGAACTGCATCATTATGGGGCGTTTTGAAGCTTTCGCCATGGCGAACAAACCTTGGCCGTCCTTTATGGATGCATTAGGTAACTCATTTGGATATGCTTGGATCTTGATCGCTGTTGCATTTTTTAGAGAGTTACTAGGGTCAGGAACTCTATGGGGAAAACAGATTCTTGGTAGCGCTATTCCTGGTGAAGAATGGGGATTGTATACGATGGGTTATGCCAATAATAATATGATGATTTTGCCTCCAATGGCATTGATTGTTGTTGGCATCATTATTTGGATTCAACGTTCTCGTAATAAAGCATTGATTGAAAATCATTAATCGAACGGTTTAAAAGAAAAAAAATGGAAAGTACTTTAGATATATTCGTAAAAGCGATTTTCTCCGAGAATATGATTTTTGCATATTTCCTTGGAATGTGTTCTTATTTGGCTGTATCCAAAACAGTGAAGACAGCAGTTGGACTTGGTGCAGCAGTTATTTTCGTTTTGGTCGTTACTGTGCCAGTAAACTACTTATTGGAAAATTATTTATTGAAAGAAGGAGCGTTAGGATGGCTCAATCCTGATTGGGGAATGGATGGAGCAAATACTCTTGACCTTAGCTTCCTTTCATTTATTATGTTCATTGCAGTTGTGGCTTCAATTGTTCAGTTGGTTGAAATGTTGGTTGAGAAATTTGCCCCTGCGCTCTATGGTGCTTTAGGGATTTTCTTGCCACTTATTGCTGTAAACTGTTCTATCCTCGGTGGTGCTTTGTTTATGCAAGAACGTCAGTATTCAACTATTCTTGATGCTACGGCATTTTCACTAGGGTCTGGTATTGGTTGGTTCATAGCTATTGTTGCAATTGCAGCCATTCGTGAAAAGATTAGATACTCAAATGTACCTGCTCCATTGAGAGGGTTAGGTATTACATTTATCATCACTGGATTAATGGGAATTGCATTCATGAGCTTTATGGGAATTAAGTACGGTAAGGACGAGGTTGCGGCTGATAAGACTGCAGTAGTAGTTACTGTTGATAATAACACTAGTAATAACGAGTAAAATGGGATTGACAATAGGAGTAACAATTGTAGCATTCTTGATCGTCGTTTTGACGTTGGTAGGTATGCTTTTGTTTGTTAAGGCAAAATTATCACCTTCTGGGAAAATTACGATCGACATAAATAATGGAGAACGTATTCTTGAAGTTGATGGAGGTGGTACTTTGTTGAGTACTTTAGGTAGCAACGGAATCTTTTTACCTTCTGCTTGTGGTGGAGGTGGAACTTGTGTTCAATGTACTTGTCACGTTCTTGAAGGTGGAGGTGGAATTCTTCCGACGGAAGAGCCACACTTCTCACGTAAAGAAATTGCGGCTCACATGCGCCTTGGGTGCCAGGTGAAGGTTAAAGAGAACATGAAGATTGAGGTGGAAGAGGAAGTTCTTGGAATAAAAGAATGGGAAGCGAAGGTAGTTTCGAACTATAATGTTGCGACTTTCATTAAGGAGTTCATTGTTGAAATACCTGAAGACATGGACTACAAAGCTGGAGGTTATATCCAGATTAAGATACCAAAGTGTGAAGTGAAGTATTCAGAAATGGATATCACTGCACATCCGACTGACCATCCAGGTCAACCTGATAAGTTTAAATCTGCGTGGGATAAGTTTGGTTTATGGGATCTTGTTATGAAGAATGACGAAGAAGTTGTTAGAGCATATTCTATGGCTTCTTACCCTGCAGAAGGACGTAAGATTATGTTAAATGTTCGTGTCGCTTCTCCACCATGGGATAGAGAGCGAAATGCTTGGATGAATGTTAATCCGGGAATTGCATCTTCTTATATCTTCAATTTAAAAGAGGGTGACCCTGCTATTATTTCAGGACCTTATGGAGAATTTTTCATAAATGACTCTGATGCGGAGATGTTATATATTGGAGGTGGTGCAGGAATGGCTCCAATGCGTTCACATTTATATGAATTATTTAGAACACTTAAGACTGGAAGAACAGTGACGTATTGGTATGGAGGTCGTTCTAGAGAAGAGCTATTCTATATTCACTATTTCCGTGATTTGGAAAAAGATTTCCCAAATTTCAAATTCTACATGGTTTTATCTGAACCGCTAGAAGAGGATAATTGGGTAGTTAAAAAAGATAAGGATGATCCTAATGGAGATGGGTTTTTAGGATTCGTTCACCAAGCAGTAATAGATGAATATCTTAAAAAGCACGAAGCGCCTGAAGATATTGAGTTTTATTTCTGTGGACCACCTATGATGAACAATGCGGTCACCAACATGTGTGATGAATGGGGTGTTCCAGAAGAGAACGTACGATTTGATGATTTCGGTGGTTAATCACTGATCTAATATATTTAAATCCCATCGGAGACGATGGGATTTTTTGTATAGAGGACTTTGTCCTGAAATCTATCCTTCATTATATCGTCGGTAAAATTTTCTATTTTTCTAATCGACGAATTATACTGCTTAAATTCAAAGAACAATCCAAATCATTTAATAAAGAGATTGAGCTTAGAATCTGAATTCCGGTTATTACGACTTTCAATACTATTGTATGGACATATCGACTAAAAAATCTTGTTTTTTGGCACGAATGTAGCTTTGTAAGTCTTGACTAAAACAGTTTAGTGCTAATTGGCACGTAATTTGCAATTTGAAGAATCGAATAAATTACCACATTATGAAAACACATTACTTTATAGCTACACTTCTTCTTATTGGTTTTTCATTTGGATCCTTGGCGCAAGAGAAAGTATCTAATAGAAATGACTACGCTCAAGTAGAACAGCAATTAAAAGACTGGGATCCTGTTCGTGGCCCATGGCTAACGAGTAGTTTGGAATCTATGTCTAATGATCAGCCAATTCCTGATCGGAATTTCCCTGAACGATTAACACCTCATCAGATGTTGGGGTTAGTGCCTTATCAGACAAGAAGTAATGTGTTACGAATAGCGAATGATGCCAGAGCTAATGGCGAGGATCAATTGTTTTGGTCGGATATTACTCGTTATGTATCGGCTCCAAATTGTCAGTCTTCAACGGGAAGAACTTATGGTGATCCCCATTTGGTGTCATTTGATGGTGCACGAAATTCTTTTCAAACTGTAGGAGAGTTTGTTTTGACGAAATCGGATAACGATGAAATGGAAGTTCAAACTCGTCAGCGTCCCATGGGTGATGACTTCTCTTTGAATACAGCTGTGGCAATGAATGTTGCTGGTGATCGAGTATGTATTTATTCAAGGGATTATCCAGATGGAAATTACTCAACACCTATTCGTATAGACGGACGTGCCGTTACGCTTAATGGAAGTACTTATTTCTTGCCGAATGGAGGGACAATAAAAAAGCTCAACAATGAATTCGTCGTTTATTGGCCGTCTGGAGAAACAGTTCAAGTGCAGATGCGAAACTCTCGTAATTTTGATTTTATGAATGTTACAGTGAATGTACATGATTGTTCAAATGGCAATTTTAGTGGGTTACTTGGTAATGCAAATGGAGCTAGTCGTGATGATTTCGTAAGTTCTGGCGTTTCACCAGTTGGTTGGGGTAGAGAAGACACTGATTACTTAAACCGCCAACGACAAGCGTTTATGGCGAAAGATTTCGCTGAGTATCATCGAGTGCAGCCATTAAATTCTTTGTTCGATTATATGGTTGGATTTAATACTGATTCTTACACTGACAGATCTTATCCAAGAGTTTATAGAGATTTCAATGATCTAAACAAAAGAAAGTTGGAACGCTCAAGAAGATATTGTGAACAACAGGGAATTGATCGACGAGATATACAAGGTTGTATATACGATAATGCTTATTTAGGAATAAATGCGAGTCCTGAACCTGTAGTTCCAAACCCTGCTAATGGTACAGTTTTACGTCCTACGGATGGAAGAACAATAAACACGAATCCATCAAGACCGAAACCGAAGCCAGGACCAGTTACCAAGCCAACGAGTCCGAGATCGGATAATTCTAATTCGGGAAGAGGAACGAGTTCTAGTGAATCTTCACCTCGTCCATCAACACCGACAACACGTCCAAGTAATCCAACACCAAAGCCGAGACCAGTAACTACACCCAGACCAACCCCACGACCGGCTCCAACCCCTAGACCAACGCCAAAACCAAAACCAAAGCCGACTCCTGTACCAAGGCCAACTCCTAAACCTAAACCAGCGCCGAGACCAACAGGAGGAAGGGGACGATAAAAGTTGATAATATTTAGACTGATCTTGAAAGATCAGTCTTTTTTTCGACTATTAACATTTCTTCGTGGGTAGTCAATATTCAATAGCTAGAAAATCAGGAATCTTTTGTTTTAACTTCGGCAGATGATCGAATTGAATCAATTAACAACTGAAGATGTTTTTATAGTAAATCATTTGGCACATGAAATCTGGCCTAAGACTTATGGTGATATATTAAGTAAGGACCAACTCAATTATATGTTAGATTGGTTGTATGACCTTAATACATTGAAGGAGAAAGTGCAAACGGGTCATCTATTTTACTTGATTAAAGAAAATGGTGTAGCTCGTGGGTATATGGCGCTTGAACCAAACTATCCAGATGCTGGTTATTTGCGTATACACAACATCTATGTCCTGCCTGAAAGACATGGCTCTGGTTTAGGTCGTGCGATGGTTAATCATGCCATTGATATCGCCTTTGATTTAGACTTAACCAGCTTACATCTTAATGTTAACCGCTTCAATAAGGCCAAGGAATTCTACGAACATGTCGGTTTCAAAGTTATTGGTGAGGAAGACATCGATATAGGTAAAGGCTATTTAATGGAGGATTACATTATGGAATTGAAATTGGTTAATCCATGATTCAATCTTTTGTTATAAAAAATCGAAATAATTATTGACAGCGACTAATTACGACTAGAGTATTATTTCGCCGCACTTAAAGTTTCCTTTGGGGCACTCTTTATGTCCATGCAGTCCACATGGGCGGCAGTCTAAATTTGGAACACCATAAATTTTAGTGTCTTCAGATAATGGTCCAAAGCCAAATTCAGGTACAGTAGAACAGAAAAAGGCGGTAACATTTGCATTAACAGCTGAAGCTAGGTGTAAGGGGCCCGAATCGTTCACGTAAGAACGTTTTGCAGATTTCATTAATTCAGCTGATTGTAATAATGATAATTTTCCTGCTAGGTTGACAATTGTTTGGGAATTACTTTCCGTTATTATTTGCTCGCACAAATCTTTGTCATTCGGTGCACCTAGGAGGTAGACTTTTTTTCCTTTTAGCGACTGAATTAATTCAATCCATTTGTGCTTAGGAAGCTGTTTAGTATACCAAACTGATGCAGGTGCCATACAATAATATTCACCCTCCACATATTGTTTAATTTTCTTTAGGTCTTCAATAGAAGGGTAAAGACTAGGACGGGTTATTCTTACAGCCCCGAATTCTTGAATTATGGATAAGTTACGTTCAACTTCGTGCGTTCCGTCTCCAATTTTGTGCTCAAATTTCTTCGTGAACAAAAAAGAGAGTGGATGTTGTTTGAATCCGTACTTCTTTTTTGCAAGTGATCTTGCGAGCAATATTCCAGAACTTCCAAAGCGATGCAGGTTGATGGCAAGGTCGTAGTTTCTTCCTCGAAAACTCTTAATGAGCTCACGAATCGCTTTTCGCTTACCTCTGCCCTTATCAAAAATAAAAACGTTCTCAATGGCAATATGATTCTCCAATAAAGACTCATTCCCCTTTTTAACAACGAAATCAATTTCAGCCTCAGGGAAAATACGTTTAAGTTCTGAGGCGACAGGGGTTGCAAGAATAACATCTCCTAAATAGGCCGTTTGAATAATTAGAATTTGCTTCACAGGTTAAAAATAGGTATTTGAGAATAGATGATAAAAAATTGCCAACGAACTATTTCACTAATGTGACATGTCCCCGTTTAATTATCTCTATCCCGTCCCCATCATGAAGGGTCAACATATATACATAGGTGTCATTTTTTGCCATCTTACCTGATAACGCAATTCTTCCATCCCAACCTTCTCCTGGTGTAGAGCTTTGGAAAACTATCTGGCCTAATCGATCAAAAATTGAGAAGTTATAATCCACAGGGTCAAAGTCTGAGATGACTGGGAAGAATATTTTGTTGATCCCATCTGGTCTGAAAGCATTCGGGATGTATATCAAAGGAGGTAATGTAATACAGCGTTCATTTGATTGACTGCGTTCAGCAAAACTATATACATTCATTGATTCAATGGCTTCAATGTAATAGCAAATTTTTCCAGTTGATACAACGTCGGTAACATCATCAGAATAGAATAGTACATTCGAAGATACGGTAGCTATCGGTGCACCCGAGAAAATTCCGTCGTAACCACGGTAAACATTATATCCAATAATAGATCCGTCAAATTCATGATATGCATTCCAATTTAGGTAATTAAGTTTCTCAACATCGTCATTATCTATATTGAGTAAAATAGTATGAGCTTCATTAGAAATGACAGAAGGTCTACCACAGCTATCGATAACCTGAACGCGATACGTATAGGACTCAGCATTAATATCCACCTCTTCATCAACGTAATTAACTAGATTACTTGTTACCGGTATCCGTGCAATCTCATTAAAGACTCCATCTTCGAGCTTCTGGAAGGATACATCTGATATATTTGTGGAAAAATCTATGTGATGACGTAAATGAACTTCTTCTCCAACGACCGTTGCCACGCGAAGATAATTGTATGCGGGAAGTGCAGGCGCATTAATGTACAAGGTTGTTGGGTTTGAGAAGGACGTGTCACCTGAGGTCGAAATGGCCTGAATAACAAAAGTGTATGTTTCATTTTCTACAACGTCTACAACAAAATTTGTAGCGTTGGTCGCACCGAAATTACTCCAAGGTTGTGCTGTACTTTGGCCATAGATCTCGTAGTGGTCAAAATCTTGCCAGCCGACATATTCAGACCACGAAAGTTCTACTGTTCGATCACAGGTATTGAGTGATGATGATGCGAATACCGTTGTGTGAATTTCTGCTTTTGCGGATTCACGGTATTCATTTGGGGCTATCAAACAGGAATCGAAAGCGGTTATTGAGTAGGTTAGTGGTCCCTGGCTTATATCAGGGCTATATGTATATGTAGTAGTGCCAATTCCAAAAACATCAGCTAATTCTACGATTGCTCCATTATCTTCAATATATATGGTGTAACCGTAGGTGTCCGGATGTGCATTTTGATTCCAAGTGATCGTCACTTCATTTGTAAGGCTATCGATTGTGACAAGTGTCAGAATCGGAACATCTGGAGATGTGTTGTCCTGAAATTGATCGCCTTCAATATTCGAAATGTAATCACAAGGTTGATTAGGTAGCACAATTTGATAATTCAGAAAGACATCACATATATCAATAGTATCGATGAAGAAATGTGTTCCAAAAGGCACACTATCGAATAGACTCCAAGTACCCGCTGGGTATTCTCTGTAAATGTGATAATTTGATCCCATACCATTCAAAGCTGGATTGGTTGGGTCATTCCATTGAAGAACAGCCGTTCCGTTTGATGGATTGTTCAACTCTAGAAAGATATTAGAAATAGTATCCGAATATTCCAGTGCATTCCCATTGCAACCTGAAGCAGAAGCTATGTAGTAATCATTCTGCTGTCCTCCTGCTCCTACATGTGTAAAGGAGGTCGTATTAATATTGCTGATTGTTGAAAGCAATCCATTTTGAATTGATGAAATCTGATATTCAGAGAATGTGCCGAGTGGATCGGAAACAACTTCCCAGTTAATAGTGACATCTCCGGCAATATCTGTTTGAATACATTCAATTAGTGGAGGGGAAACTACACCTGGGTTTAGGACGTTTATCGTAACTGTTGCATAACTCACTTTCGGTACTGGACAATAGTCGTCTTGTACTTTGAATACAAAATGGTAAGGGACACTTGATGTTTCTGCACCATAGGGGGTGACAACATGATCACAAGTTGTTTGCCAATTAAATGTCGTAGAAACACCTTGAGGTGCAACAATTAGCGGCGTAGCATTCAACGTTGCGCAAGGGGCAATATTACATCCTGTTCCTGGGTCCGTGTAGTTCGTGCCGAACATTAGTCCCGATGCTGTAAGCATGTTGCTTTGAGGTGTTCCGTCCTGGAGAATTTCTATGTCCGTTGATGCCAAATTGAAATTCACAAGATCACCTGCATTCACTGTAGTTTCGAATAAACCTCCGAAAGGTCCAGTAATGTTAGGGGCCGAATTCGTCCCGTTACAGTTTACAACAATGAGTTGCATTTCTCTTTCTACTTGAGCGATAAGTACGCCATCTCTATATGACTGAGCGATTATTTTTACTGCAAATTCTCCCGTATTGTTTGTGAGAAAGGTGAGATTTCCTGTGTTAGGGTCAACCTGAGCAGCAATATTTGAAGGATTGATTCCCGGTCCTGGAGTTGGTGATGTAGCGGAAAATCCAGGCTCATATGGCACGGGATTAGGATTTGTTGGAGGATTATATATTCCGCTAAAGTCATTATATACTGCTCCAAAAAAAATCGAAATTGAGTCTAGGTCTGGGTCCACAGCATTCATGTTGTACTCATAAGGATCACCGACGCAACTTACAAAATAAGGCTCTTGTAAAAACTGAGGTGAATTATCAATGCATCCACCGATAGAATTCGGAATTGCAAACATTTTTGCTACTATCGTCATTCCATAAGCTACTGGATTGTCGAGATTTGTAGTTGAAGCACTTCGTGAAAAATTATCGTAAGTAAAAATCCAACCATCAACTGGCGGTGCTCCATTCAATGTTATTGGGTCACTTCTAAAAATTGCTTTTTCAATTGCTCCAGCCCCATTTCCGCCTCCTTGTCCAACACCACAATCCAAGGATAGGGGGCCACCAGGAACTTCTGAACACAGTGGTGATACATCAGAACTAGACACGAAAGCTACCGGGATGTTTGAAACACTTGGGTGTCCCCAAACTTCAATGGTTTCAAATGCAGTATTAACGACGGCTCCATTACAGTCTCGATAAAAGACCAACTGAAAAACGTATTGACCTCCTTGACATGTCCATGTAATATCACCACCCATAACATGAGAGGCACGCCCAGCGAAGGACATTGATATCGTCATAAGTAACACCAGAAGTGATCGAACCATAGAAATGTATAACGTAATTTGATCTTACGTATTATGAAGACGAAAAGTTATTCTTTTTCGTTGCTATCCTGCGGCTACAATTGTCATTTCCTCCCAATTAAGATATTGACGAGCTAAATCTCGAATTCGTTCAGGGGTGATGGCATGAATAGAAGTGATAGCATCGTTATAGAAATCGAGTCCCTTGTCCTGTAATTGAGCACTTAGGAACAAGTCGGTCATGGCATAGGGGCCATCTGCACTTTTGAGTAATTGACCAAGCATGTAATTCTTAACTAATTCTATTTCTTCCGAAGGGCACAGTTCATTTTGTAACAATTCAAATTCCTTTTTTATTTCCTTTAGTGTTGCGTCGCGAACGTCTTTTCGCACTTCAGTGGCAACAAGGAAATAACCGGTTTCTTTGAACTCAGAAAGAGCGGTTCCAATTCCATATGTGTATCCCTTATCTTCTCGAATATTTGACATAAGACGACTTCCGAAATAATCACCAAGAATGGTTTGAAGGATAAGGAAATCAAGATAATCTTCGTGTTTCTTATTGAATAAAATGCGTCCCACACGGATTGCCGTTTGAATGGCACCTGATTTCTCATTGATGAAGTGCCCAGATGTATTTTTCAAATCTGTGATGTGCATTAATGGAGATCTTAAGGCAAGAGGCAAGCATCTGCTTATGATGTTTGATATTACATCTTTTTCAACATCAGCAACGAGCACAACTTTAGATAAACCATTTAGATAGTGCTTCCTATGAAATTCGATTAATTCTTCCCGTTTTACAGTATCAAAATCTTCCAACTCGGTCACTGAAGCATAGTCATGATCTGAAGCAAAAAGTTTCAACTGAAATTCACGTTGAGCGAGAAAACTCACTTTTTCCATATTGATGTTATGCCGTTGTTTTCGATCAGAGAGGAATTCTTTTACTTCATGATCATGAAAAGCGAGATTTTCAATGGCATCCATCAAAGTTTCAAAAATTTGATGTAGATTTTCACGAAGACAATAAACTGTGATGACTGAGTTCTCTACAGAAGTACCTGACTCAAAGAATCCACCTAAACCATTAATTATTTCCTGTATTTCCATTGATGATTTCTCATCAGTTCCAGATAAAAGAAGCCCATTAACAAAAGCAGGGATTCCATGAGAACCTCGGCATTTACCTGCGTCGAAATAGAGATCTAACCGAGCCGTCTCATTTGGTACATTCTTCATGTGGTAAAGATCGACATACGAATTAATGACATGTTTTTCAGGAGCAACAAAATCAATGTTTTCAATTGCTTTCAAGGACGGAGAGATAGATCTATTCAGCATTGTTAGCGGCTTTTACTTTTAATAATGAACAATTTGTTCTTTGCAGAGTTGTTTGTGCTGCTCTTTGTATATCCAAGTTTGTTATTTTTTGATATAATTCACTTTCCTTGTTGATGAGTCCAGCATCACCTAGAAGCTCGTATGAACAAAGATGCATCGCGCGATTAAGGATTCCTTGATCTTGAAATTCTTTCGATGTCCGAATCTTATTTTTTATGCGAGATAATTCTTTAGAAGATAATGGAGCATCTTGGATCTTTTTTAACTCTTTCCAAAGAGCAGCGTCAAATTCCTGGAAGGTGATATTATCGTTTAGTTTTCCGGAAATAACAAGAACACCCTCATCTAAAGATCCAGTGATGTACGCGTTGATATTCGATGCCAAGTTTTGTTCTTTTTTCAAAGAGACATATAAACGTGAACTTTTGTCGCGTCCTAGAGCGTCAGAAAGCGTATCAATAGTGAAGTAGTCAGGGTGTTGACGGTTCACCATATTGAAGGCATAATAAAACGCATTTGTGGGTACGTTTCTCACAATTGTTTTTTCTCTAAATTCAGTCTGCTTAGGTTCTTTTGGTATGTTTCTTTCCGGCTTTGCTTCCGATGGAATGTCACCATACCATTTTTCTACCAATTGCTTTACATCAGCTAGATCCATGTTTCCGGCAATACATAAGATTGCATTTGAGGGTATGTAGTACTTAGCAAAGAAAGCTTTTACATCTTCCATGGTAGCATTTTCAATGTGAGAAATTTCTTTCCCAATTGTCGCCCAACGGTATGGGTGCTCTTTATAAATTAAATCCCTTAGTTCCAGCCAAACATCTCCATATGGCTGATTTAGGTAACGCTGTTTAAACTCTTCAATTACTACACTCCGTTGCACCTCAAGACTCTTATCTGTAAAAGCAAGGGATAGCATTCGGTCACTTTCCAGCCACAAGGCTGTTTCAATATTTTGTATAGGTAGGACATCGTAATAATTAGTGATGTCATTCGATGTAAACGCATTATTTTCTCCACCCGCTCGTTGCAAAGGAGTATCAAAATCAGGAATGTTGATTGAACCGCCAAACATAAGGTGCTCAAACAAATGAGCAAATCCTGTTTTGTCATTTGACTCGTCGCGTGCACCAACATCGTAGAGTGTATTAACAACAACCATCGGTGTTGTTGTATCTTTATGAAAGAGAACGGTTAATCCATTCTCCAATTCAAATCGATCGAATTTGAGCATTAAAAGTTGTATTTTTCATTTTGCTGTTCAGCCAAAGAAGTTCGATATTCAGCAATGATTTCTGCGACGATATCAGCGGCAGGTTTAATAGAATTAATAAGTCCGGAAATCTGTCCAATTTCTAATTCACCTTCTTCAAGGTCTCCTTCGAACATACCTTTTTTTGCTCTTCCTCGTCCAAGCAATTCCCGCAGATCTTCAACGCTCGCACCAGAATTGTAAGCCTCTTGTAAGCGGAGGAAAAATGGATTTCTAACTAAACGAACTGGAGTAATCTCCTTTAATGTAAGCAAAGTGTCACCTTCTTTAGCATCAACAACTGTGTCTTTAAAATTTTGATGTGCACTAGATTCTGGGGTCGCTACGAAGCGACTTCCTATTTGTACCGCATCGGCACCAAGATTCATTGCAGCGAGCATGCCTTTTCCAGTTCCAATTCCTCCTGCAGCGATTATGGGAATAGTCAATTCTTTTGCTACCATTGGAATCAAACACATTGTTGTTGTTTCATCACGTCCGTTGTGTCCTCCAGCTTCAAAGCCTTCCGCTACAACGGCATCAACACCAGCTTCCTCAGATTTTTTAGCAAATTTCACACTTGAAACAACGTGAACTACCTTAATACCATGGTCTTTAAGGTATTGTGTCCATGTCTTTGGGTTCCCTGCAGACGTGAATACAATTGGAACCTTATATTTTATGATCGTCTCAATATGCTTATCAATATCTGGATAGAGCATTGGGAGGTTTACTGCAAAGGGCTTATCTGTAGCCTGCTTGCATTTAATAATATGTTCTTCTAAAACCTCCGGGTACATAGAGCCAGAGCCGATTATTCCAAGTCCCCCTGCATTGGAAACTGCTGAAGCGAGTTGCCACCCAGAGCACCAAATCATTCCTGCTTGAATAATTGGATAATCTATACCAAAAAGTTCTGTAATTCGATTTTTCATTTGCTTTTGATTACTACCAAAAGTAATGGTTTTGGGAAACTTCTATTCTCTTTTTTGCGTCTTACTTGAAATTCACTAATTTAGAGTAATCCTAGTCCTATGAAAATTGGTTTTCTGTCAATGCTTTTTGCAATTCTCTCTGCCTCAATTTATGCACAGGAGGTCAATCATACGCACTCTATTCATCATGCCTTTATTGAGAATAAAGGACAATGGCATGATGACATCTTTTTCAAGAGCAAATTTGAGGGAGGGAATTTATGGGTTCAACAAAAGAAAATGTTATTTCATTTACAGGACTTTTCAGCTCTAGAAGAGATCCATGTAGCGGGTGAAAAAGTCGATTCAGAGCCAATTGTGCCACAAACTGTATTACACTTGAATTTCCTGAATGCGAATGAAGTTACTGAAATTCTAAAATCGGAACCGACAGAAAGTTACTACAATTATTTTATTGGAAATGACAAGGAAAAATGGGCTTCTAATGTTTATGGGTATGGCGAAGCAATTTTGAAAAATCTTTACGACGGAATTGATTTAAAACTAATTGAGCAAGAGGAAGAATTGAAATATGAGTTTCATGTGAAGTCAGGAGTAGATCCTTCAGTAATTAAACTTGAATATGTTGGACATGAGCGGATGAAAATTGATAAGAATGGGAATCTTGTTGTGAAGACAATTCTTGGAGAAATTATCGAACAGAAGCCCTATGCATATCAAATTGTGAATGGTAATATACGAGAAGTTAGTTGTGACTTTATTATAGAGGGTGACCAGGTTTATTTTGGACTCGGAAAATTCAATCCGAATGCTGAACTGATAATTGACCCTGTTCTTGTATTTGCAACATATTGCGGTTCAATAACTGATAATTTTGGTATGACAGCAACATACGGTTATGACGGAACAGCATTTTCAGGAGGGATGGTATATGGTAACTCATACCCAACACCAGACCCTCTGGGATATGATATTACATCAAACTTTACTGTTGTAAACAATGGATCAGGAGCAGGGTATGGTATCACAGATGCCTTTGTCTCGCGCTATGCACCTGATGGCACTACAATGATTTGGACGACCTTCATTGGTGGGGGAGATGATTTGCAAGGTACAGAAACCGCTCAAAGTATGATCTGTGATAAGTCGAACAACCTCTATCTTTATGGTGCGACTTCTAGTACAGATTTCCCTATTCAGAATGGTTATCAGAATAGTCATAATGGTGGTGTTGCAAATTCGAATTTTTATTTTAACGGTGTCTACTTTGGTAACCAAGGAACAGATATTTATGTTGCGAAAATTAGTTCGGATGGTCAGAATTTACTTGGCTCAACCTACGTTGGAGGAAGTTCGAATGATGGAGTGAATTATAAGGTTTCATCGGGTACGTATAACTCTGTCGCGGCATATGATTCTTTAACACTGAACTATGGAGATCAATTCCGAGGTGAAATAATGCTCGATTCGGTGAATAACTGTTTGATTACTTCTTGTACGAGATCAACAGACTTTCCTACTTTAACCCCCTTTCAAGGCGCAAACGCGGGGATGCAAGATGCCGTTATTTTTAAGTTAAATTCGAATTTGTCCGCACTTCAATGGTCAAGTTATTATGGCGGAAGCGACAATGACGCCGGTTATTCTCTGAAAGTTGATTCTTCACAGAATATTGTTTTCGCCGGAGGAACAAGTTCAAATGATCTACCAAATATGTTCGGTGGATGGCAATCTTCTTTTAATGGAGGGAAGGCTGATGGTTATGTGGTGAAACTAAGTGGTGATGGATCGACCGTAACTAATGCTACTTATTTGGGAACAGCAGATTATGATCAAGCTTTTTTTGTTGAGATTGATCGTGACGATAATGTTTTTGTACTAGGTCAATCCGCGGGAGGTAATTTCCCAGTGATTAATGCAGGTTTTGTTAATGCGGGTAGTAGTCAGTTCACGATTAAGTTAGACCCTACCTTAACCACCGTTTTCAATTCCACTGTTTTTGGAAATGGAAGTCCCAATATTAATATTTCGCCAGCTGCCTTTTTGGTAGATATTTGTGGTAATATTTATGTTTCTGGTTGGGGTGCAAACATTTTGCAGAGCGCACCGCTTTCTGGAATGCCTGTAACACCCGATGCATATCAATTAACCGCGCCGAATGGATTCGATTTTTATTTACTGGTGATTGAGCGTGAAATGACGGGTATTTTATATGGTACTTATATGGGAGGGAATGCTGCACAAGAGCATGTTGATGGAGGAACGTCCCGTTTTGATAAAAATGGAGTGGTTTATCAATCAGTTTGTGGAGGATGTGGAGGAAATTCTGATTTCCCAACAACTCCGGGTGCATGGTCCGATTCCAATCTAAGTACAAATTGTAATAATTTGATTTTTAAATTTGATTTCGAGTTGATACCCAATGCTGATTTTACGGTGGATGATAATATAGGGTGCATGCCATTTACGGTAACATTCGATAACTTCTCGACGGATTCTGATTCTTATATATGGGATTTTGGCAATGGAGACACAACATCGGTGATTTTTGAACCTGTCATAACCTATGATTCAGTTGGTGTCTTTAATGTTTTTCTTTATGTAACTGATAGTATATGTCTTTTGACGGATACAGCGGAAATAACAATAGTCGTTTATGATTCTCTTGAACTTAGTGTAACTGTTGATCAGGAATTATGTGTGCCTACGTCAATTGATTTAGAGGCTTTTACAAATGGAACTGCTGAGGAGTTTGTCTGGTCAAGTAATTCAAATTTTACAGATACCTTGAATGCGAATTTGTCTGATTCTGTTTATACTGTCACACCACCTGGCCCAACTACATATTACGTTATGGCAAGTAATGGAGGTTGTTCACTTATAGATAGTGTTGTTGTTGATTTTATTGGTTCTTCACTGGTCTTGACAGCCAATGATTCAATATGTGCTGGAGAAACAACAGTGGTAACCGCAACGAACTCTAACCCGTTAATTTCATTCAGTTATTCATGGGAACCAGACTCTGTCATAGTTACACCTTCCATAACGAATAGCGTAACTGTAAACCCGCAAACGACGCAATATATATATGTGACAGCATCATCTTCTACTGGTTGTATAGTGGAGGATTCAATTCTTATTTATGTCGGATATGTTCCCGGAAACGCAGTTTCTGCTAGCGCATCGGAATATTTGGTGGCAGAAGGAGGAGAGGTTCTATTAAGTGGTGAACCATCTGGTTATAGTTATTCTTGGACTCCGCAAGAGGGGGTAGAGAACCCGAGTGCTCAGCAGACAAATGCAACTGTAGAACAACCAACCATTTATACACTGATTGTTACTGACGGAATTTGTATAGTCTCTGATACGGTTTTCGTGAACACCTATCCTTTCGTTTGTGGGCAGCCATATATTTATGTCCCGAATGCATTCACTCCTAACGGTGACGGAGATAATGATGTGCTTTTCGTTCGGGGGACATTGATAAAGGAAATGGAGTTTAGAATCTATGACCGATGGGGAGAATTGGTGTTTGAGTCTTTTGATCGATTTACTGGATGGGATGGGTTTTTTAGAGAAAAACAGATGGATCCAGATGTTTACGATTATTATTTGCGCGTGACTTGTATAGATGATATTGAGAGTATTATTAAGGGAAATATAACGCTCATTCGCTAAACAAGATTCATTACCTTAGTATTTTGAAATTTCTAGAGCATGAAGAAGATAATTACTAAGGAGTCACAACAGTTTTTGGAAAAATATTTAAACAATGCATCACCAACAGGTTTTGAATCTGAAGGTCAGCAAATGTGGTTGGATTATATTCGTCCTCATATAGACGAATATTTTACAGATAATTATGGATCTGTTGTGGGGGTTGTTAATCCAAAAGCGAAATTCAAAGTTGTTATTGAGGCGCATGCTGATGAAATTTCTTGGTTCGTTCATTACATTACCAAAGAGGGGTTTATTTACTTGAGACGTAATGGAGGTTCAGATCACATGATAGCACCTTCAAAACGTGTTAATATTCATACCGATAAAGGTATTGTTAAGGCGGTTTTTGGTTGGCCTGCAATACATATGCGTCAGCAGAAAGAAGAAACCCCAAGTCTAAAAAACATTTTCTTGGATTGTGGTTGTTCTACTAAAGAAGAAGTTGAAAAAATGGGCGTTCATGTAGGATGTGTAGTAACATTCGAAGATGAGTTCATTATTCTTAATAAAAACCGCTTTGTAGGACGAGCTATTGACAATCGAATGGGTGGATTCATGATTGCCGAAGTACTTCGTTTAATGAAGAGAGAAAAAACAAAATTGCCTTTTGGATTATATATTGTTAACGCAGTCCAAGAAGAAGTAGGGTTGCGCGGAGCACAAATGATTGCTCAGAAAATCAAGCCTGATGTTGCCATTGTAACGGATGTTTGTCACGATACACAAACACCAATGGTAGACAAGATTCAAAATGGTGATTTGAGCTCGGGAGATGGTCCTGTGTTAACATATGGTCCCGCAGTACAGAATAATTTATTGAAAAAGATCATCGCTACAGCCGAGAAAAATAAGATTCCATTTCAACGTGCGGCGGCTTCTCGTGCTACGGGCACTGATACAGATGCTTTTGCCTATTCTAATGAGGGCGTTCCGAGTGCATTAATCTCTTTACCCCTGCGATATATGCATACCACTGTTGAGATGTGTCGTAAAGAAGATGTCGAAAATACGATTCGATTGATATATCATGCACTTCTTGAAATTAAGAACGGAGAGGACTTTAGGTATATAAAGTAATCGATGTTTTGTGTTCTTAAGGTAGTAGAATTTCATGTGAACTTCCGTTTGTTAGATTATTTCAATCAACCCATATTTCTTTTAGAATAGGCTCAAAAAGGGAGATAGTTTTGCGGTTTTAAGAATGCAATAATGATTTGAATATATTATTGTACTCTTAGTGATAAAGACCATTTTGAGCTATCTTTATTCTTTGTCAAACTAATATTACGCTTATGAAAAAAATTACTTTTTTATTGTCTGCAGTTTTGGTGTCAACATCATTGAATGCGCAGATTTTTTCGGATGACTTCGAAAGCTATACAGTTGGCCAGTATGTAGGACCAACAGGGCCTGAATGGACTACTTGGAGTGGAACTGAAGGAGGAGCGGAAGATGTTCAGGTTACCAATGCTCAAGCGAGTAGTGGTTCTAATTCTATTTATTTCTCATCTACGGCTACTGGTGGTGGACCTCAAGATGTTTTATTGGATTTCGGACAGCAGTACACTGATGGTGTATTCACATTTCAGTCGGACTTTTTTGTTGAGGCTGGTAAGAATGCATATTTCAACTTTCAGGGAACTACTGCGCCAGGTACTACTTGGTCGTTGAACTGTAATATGGTTAATGGGTTAATTTCATTGGATGACGGTTTGACACCAAATCTTGCCCTTAGTACATATACAGATGATACATGGCTAACACTTCGTATTGAAGCGAATCTTTCAACAGGTAGGTGGGTAGCATTCGTTGATGGGACATGCATCGGTACATGGGCAAACGGGGTAAATCAGATTGCCTCATTAGATTTGTTCCCTATCCTCAATAGTGGTTATTATGTTGATGATATTTCTTTTGATCATCAAGCGTATACTCTTCCTAATTTAAACGCTGCCTTGGCGGGTATTGATATGGGTGGTATCATTGTTGGAATTGACGTTTATCCAACGGTGAAAGTTACTAATGCTGGTGTTGCAGATATTAATTCATTTGATGTTACAATTGACTATAATGGAAATCAATACACGGAGACTGTTACTGGACAAACTTTGACTTCATTGAGCTCAATGGATGTTACATTTACGAATTCGATTGCTTTGGTGCCTGGAGAAATGGCTGCGACACCTACTGTAAGTAACGTAAATGGTATGACAGATGATGATGCTACAGATGATAGTGCTTGTGGCACAATTGACCCTGTTGTTCCGGCTCCTGGAAAAGTAGTTGTTGGAGAAGAGGGAACAGGAACTTGGTGCCCTTGGTGTGTTAGAGGTACTGTATTTATGGATCGCTTTGAACATGAGTATGGTCCTTTCTGGGCGGGCATTGCTGTTCATAATGGTGATCCAATGGTAAATGCTGGATACGATACGGCAATTGGAGCATTGATTTCGGGCTACCCAAGTGCTTTAGTAGATAGAGGTGCTGAAGTTGATCCTTCTGGAATGACTAATGATTTCTTCGCTCGATTAGAAACAGCTCCTGCAGCTTTTATTACAAATACTTCTACGTGGAATTCAAATACGAGAGAATTAACGGTAACAGTTACTGCTGATTTTCAGATGGCAGCAAATAGCAACTGGAGATTAGCTTGTGTGATTACTGAAGACGGTGTAACTGGAACAGATTCTGGATATAACCAGGCAAATGCTTATGCTGGCGGATCGAATGGTGTAATGGGCGGATTTGAATTACTTCCTAGCCCCGTACCTGCTGCACAAATGGTGTATGATCATGTAGCGAGAGAAATCTTACCTTCTTTTGCGGGTGATGCTAACAGTTTCCCCGCGACCGTAAATATTGGTGAACAGCACTCAAAAACATTCACGTTCACCCTTGATCAAGCATGGGATGAGAACAATATCCATATCATTGGTCTTTTAATAGATCCCTCTGGTATGATTGATAACGCTGGTAAAGCGGCAATTGGAAGTGATACAGGAGTTAATGAATTATCTGGAGTTAAATCATTCAGAGTTTATCCGAATCCCGCTGAGACTTTTGCAATGGTTGATTTGGAATTGGAGAATGATTCAGATGTTGAGTTAAGATTATTAGATATGTCAGGAAAGGTAGTAAACGCTCAAGGTTTTGATATGCTGAATGCATCTTCCGCAATTCAAATTAACACAATTGGTTTAGAAGCTGGAGTTTATTTGGTGGAATTGACAATTAATAATACACGAATGGTTAAGAGATTATCAATCAAGTAAAATTGTTTGTTGTTTTGAAAGCGACATTCCTTTTGGAATGTCGCTTTTTTCGTTTTATGAAACCATAAATTCGGTAATTTTGTTCTATGAAATGGATTGGTGAGCGTATTAGTTTTGTGGATGATAAGGATAAAACAACTATTGTCATTTATCCTGAAAATATTACTTGGTTAAAAGCTGTTCTCGGAGCTTGGGTTGGCATGTGGTTCGCAATTGGCGCAACGGTTATATGGTCATTATTCACATTTGAATTCACGGAACAAGAGACGATAATTCTATATGTCTTTTTGAGCTTTTGGGCGTATTATGCTTATCGTGTCACCAAATCTTTCCTGTGGATTCTTTGGGGAAAGGAACTAATAAAAATCGATGAGGTTTCATTGAGTTATAAACGCTCTATCCGAAATTATGGTAAATCGGTTCCTTATTTTTTGGAAAACATTAAAAAAATGAGTGTTTTTCAACCAAAAGAGAAATCGATACAAACAGCTTGGGAAAAGTCTCCTTGGATTAGAGGTGGAGATCGTATCCAATTTGAACATATGGGAAAAGTTGTTCGTTTTGGTCGTAAATTGAATGAAAAAGATACGAATCAATTATTTAAATTTGTGACCAAGAAAATGGATGTTCGTTTGAAAAAAATGAAATAGGCTCAATAAACCTTTTCCATTAGGAAGTGCTGAAGTGTACCAAAGAGCTTATAGCTTTTCTCAACTACAGAATAATTTTGTTTTAAATAGAATTCTACGGCATAGTCACGAGCGTGCAATATCATCTTAATGTTGCCAGTATTCTTTGATTCTTGTTCAATAGCATTCATAATCATTTTACCATAGCCTCTTCCTTGTGTAGATGAATCGACAGCAACAAAACGTACTTGAGAAACATTTTCATCTGCTTTATCTAATCTTGCCACAGCGCGTAGAATGCAATCATGAAACAAAGCAAAATGCTTACCGTGAGAGTCACCACTGTTGCGCTCACTTCCAACGGGTTGGTTGAGTGGTTTTCGAAGAACTTCAAAGCGCAACGAATAATACGCTTCCCATTCTTGTTCAGACTTAGGACTTCTGATCTCTATTTTCATTTGAAAACAGTTGAGGTAATCCTTTTAGTCTCAACTCCATCGATAATTTCAGTTCGAATAAGCTCCTGAGCAGCGTTCAACTCAAACACTTCGTCAAGTGTTTTAATTTTTCCAGCAGGGACATTAAGCTTTTGAAGTTTTTGAAGCAACTCTGCTGACTGCGATAATGCAATTTTCACCTGTAAGAGCTCTTCTAATTCCACTCGATGAATTACTCGTTTTTGATTACTAATAAATCGTTCATCAGAAATCAGCTCATCTAAATCAAGTACATGGCAAAGTTTTAAAAAATGAGTGTTTGATCCAATTGCAAAGGTGACAAGCGCCATGTCTTTAGTTTTAAAAAGCTCACCATATGGTGCTATGTTTGGATGGAGACTACCAATTCGTTTTGGAACATGGTCAGCCATAAGGTAATTGGAAGCCTGGTTTACTAGACTACTAATTGCAGCGTCGTATAAAGAGACGCTAACAGATTTTCCTTTTCCAGAATGACTCCGTTCATATAAAGCAATCAAAATTGCTTCTTTCAGGTGATGCGCAGATAAGACGTCAATTAAAGCGACAGGCATTTTAACAGGACCACTCTCGGGTGTGCCATTCATAGACATGAACCCAGATTCTGCTTGAAGAATGAGATCATAAGCTACACGATCACTTTCTTCTCCATAGCCATTTATCTTTCCGATGATTAACCGTGGATTAACGGAGTGCAAATACTCGTCCTGAATATTAAGTTTAGAATCATCTCCTTTCTTAAAATTGGTAATAAGAATATCGGCAGTCTTAATGAGATCCATGAACTTTACATGATCGTTCTCATCATGTAAATTGAGTTGAGTATAATCTTTTTTGTAGTTAATGCTTGAAAAATAGGCTGAAACATTACTCTTAGGGTCCTCACTTGGAAGTTTCCATGTTCGTGTAACATCCTGATGTTTAGGATGCTCTATTTTAATAACCTTAGCGCCTAATTCAGCGAAAAAGGTTCCTACTGATGGACCTGCAAGTACGGTACTTGCATCGATGATGGTAAGTTGATCAATCACGTTTCAATTCCCAGTTGACGTAAGCAGTTACTTGTCTACCTTCGCTTTCGTTGAGTTCTGCTCGTTCAATCATATCAGGTAAAATAGAGGCCCATTTTAATTGTGAATATGACTTTATCGTCTTCGCTTCATGGCACCCAGTACATTTGTTTCCGAATATTTGTTTTCCACTTATTGCTTCAGAAGGCATTGCTCCCATTTCATTAGTGGCCTCAGCTGATGGTGTAACAGTTTCCACAACTTTTGGTGCGCAAGCCACAAGTACAACACTTAACGCAAACAATCCAATTAAATAATTTTTCATACACTTTATTTTTGCTCTGAATGTACTGATAGGTATCGATTTCCTATGTAAACTAATGTAAAATTACGTTAATTAATTGGGATTCGATTTAGACGGTTATTTTTGTTGAATGCGACAACAAGATTTTATCCAAAAAGGAACCGAGCTTTCTGATAGGGCAATAAAAAATGTAATAGAACTATTAAACGATGGAGCAACAGTTCCCTTCATCGCACGTTACAGAAAAGAAAGAACGGGTGGGCTGGATGAAGTGCAGATTACAGTCATTAGAGACGAGGCGAAGAGATATGATGATTTAATCAGCCGTCAAAAAACAGTTTTATCTGCAATCGAGGAACAATCAAAACTTACAGAAGAATTAAAGGAGTTAATCACGAGTTGTTTTGATCCTGTTCAGTTAGAGGATATTTATTTACCGTTTAAGCAAAAGCGCCAGACACGAGGAGAAAAAGCTAGGAAATTAGGACTTGAACCTTTGGCAAAAATGATAATGTCGCAACGGGGAGGAGACCCTATTCAAATGGCTGAGCGATTTGTGCGTGGAGAAGTTTATGATGAAGATATGGCAATTAATGGAGCCAAAGATATCATTGCTGAGTGGATTAATGAAAACGCAAATTTACGTAGTCGACTTCGTCAGTTATTTGAGAGTCGATCTATGATCACTTCTAAACTGGTAAAAGGTAAAGGGCAGGAAGGTGAAAAGTATAAAGATTATTTTGAGCATTCTGAATCATTAAAGAACTGCGCTTCACATCGTTTTCTAGCCCTGTACAGAGCTAGCAGAGAAGGAATCCTTTCGTTAAAAGTTCGACCTGAAGAAGAAGGTGCACTCCAACAAGTAGAGCGTTTTTTTGTCAAGGGTCATGATGCTTGTACTGACATAGTAGTTGATGCATGTAAAGATGCTTATAAAAGACTCTTGCGCCCGTCGCTCGAAAATGAAGTTTTAAGTAAAGCTAAGGACAAGGCGGACAAAGAAGCAATTAATGTTTTTGCAAAAAATCTAAGACAATTATTACTTTCACCTCCTTTAGGATCAAAACGTATTCTTGCTATTGACCCTGGTTTCAGATCAGGATGTAAAGTTGTTTGCATTGATGAGAATGGAGGGCTTTTAACAAATGCGACGGTATTCCCACATCCCCCTCAGAAGGAAGAATCTAAAGCAAAGGCAAAAATTTCACAATTGGTAGAGGCGTACAAAATTGATGCGATCGCGGTTGGTGATGGTACGGCAGGTCGAGAGACTGAACGAATGATCAAACACATTAGATTTGATCGCGATATAGAGGTGTTTGTGGTAAGAGAAGATGGGGCCTCGATATATTCTGCAAGTTCGATTGCTCGAAAGGAGTTTCCAGATTATGATGTTACCGTTCGAGGAGCTGTTTCAATTGGACGTAGACTAATGGACCCATTGGCAGAACTAGTAAAAATTGATCCTAAATCTGTTGGAGTTGGTCAATATCAGCATGAAGTGAATCAATCGATGTTAAAGGAATCACTAGATGACATTGTTGTTTCCTGTGTAAATAAAGTAGGAGTTGATGTTAATACAGCTTCACCATATTTGTTGAGTTATGTCTCAGGTTTAGGGCCAACGCTCGCAGACAACATCGTGAATTATAGAAAAGAGCACGGGAAAATAAAATCACGACAAGAGCTCAAGAAGGTTAAGCGATTGGGAGATAAAGCATTCGAACAAGCTGCTGGTTTCATACGGATTATTAATGCTAAGAATCCGTTGGACAATTCATCAGTCCATCCCGAAAGTTATGCGGTTGTGGAGCAAATGGCAAAAAAGAAGAACTTGAAGGTTGAAGAGTTAATTGGTCATGAAAATATATTATCATCATTTGCCCAGTCCGATTTTCCAGAAATTGATGCGTATACGTTTACTGATATTATTGGTGAATTGAAAAAGCCAGGAAGGGATCCAAGGAAAAAGGCAAAAGTATTAGAGTTCGACGGCAGGATTAAAACAATCGAAGATCTTAAATCAGGAATGAATTTAACTGGAATAGTTACGAATGTGACTAATTTTGGTGCATTTGTAAATATTGGAATCAAGGAAAATGGACTGATACATAAGTCAAACATGGCAGATGAATATGTCGAAGATCCTTCCGATTATATTTCACTTCACGAGCATGTGGAAGTACAAGTAATGGAAGTAGATTTTGTGAGAAAAAGAATTGGACTAAAAAAAATGAATAGAGTCGGTAATTAGTATTACTTGCTTAGAAAAATACTTCCCGCTTCAACGGTTAATTTACTTTCTATGTTGTCAACATATAAACTACCAGTTCCAAGACCTTGCGGTAAATCGGTTTCAAATTCAGCCGTAAATTGACATATGGCGTTGAGTCCAATGTTAGATTCAAGTGCAGAGGTTATCCACCAAAGAATAGTGTGTTTTTCGGCTAAGCTTATCCATTCTCTAGAGCCGGAAATCCCACCATGTAGACTTGGTTTAATAATGATATATTGTGGTTGAATAGACGATAATAATTCAATTTTTTCTTTCGTAGTATTTACGCCAATAAGTTCTTCGTCAAGCGCAATATCAACTGGCGAGGTGCGACAGAGATCATGCATTTCCTTCCACTGTCCTGCTTGAATCGGTTGTTCAATTGAATGAATATCTAATTCAGATAACTGTTTAAGCTTTTCCAAAGCCTCATCAGGTGAGAAAGCGCCATTTGCATCGACGCGTAAGGTGATTTCTTTAGAGGAGTAATTGCGTCGAATAGCCTTTAGCAATTCAAATTCAGTATTGAAATCAATTGCTCCAATCTTCATTTTTATAGTAGAAAATCCATTGGCGAGTATATCTTCGATTTGTTGTTGCATGAATTTTTTATCACCCATCCAGATCAATCCATTAATTGGAATTTTTTTTTGGTTGTTGATGAAGTCATTATTGAAAATATGAGAAACCCCACCATTTTCTAAATCGAGGAGAGCAGTCTCTACTCCAAATTTGATTGAAGGCCAATCATCTAATTGTTGTTCTAGGTTAGCACATACACTTTTTAGTTTTGCCTCATAAGTGTTATTATCAATGAAGTCTGGGGAAAGACCTGGTATAATACTGCACTCTCCAGTACCTATTATTTCTGGGGAATGTGAATGCCATACTTCAATAAACCATGCATGCTTTTCCGTAAGCACACCGCGGCTGGTACCACTTGGGCGCTTAAAATGAAATGTTTTTTTAGAAAATCGCGCTTTAATCATAGTAGAATCAGACCTATTGTGATAAAAAACGATATTGCAAATGTTGACAGAGCAACTTTCTTCAACTCTGGATCAAAGTCTTTTGGGTTTTGTGTTTTCATCACCTTATATAAGTGTATGAAAAGAATAACTGAGGGAATTATACCGACAAATAATTTGGGTTGATCAAGCTTACCAATGAAAACAATTATGGAAATTAATGCTATGACAATTAAAAGCATATGATAGAACTTTGCAATGTTAGGTCCCATTGCAACTACTAGTGTGTTCTTGCCGCAGCGTTTGTCATTCTGATAATCACGCATGTTATTAAGGTTTAATACCGCGGTGCTCAATAGTCCAACAAAAATAGCGAGGTGAATATTTTCCCAAAGAAATGATTTAGCGTAGAGTGAATAGACGCCGAGTACACTAACACCACCGAAAAAAATGAACACCATTAAATCTCCCATTCCATGGTAGCCGTATGCTTTTTTGCCCACAGTATAAGTAATTGCAGCGAGTACACAGGCGATGGTAAGTCCAATGTATAGCCAAATTACATTCATTGGCATGGATTGAGCACCAATGAAAATTAATGCTCCAGCCGATGATAAACTCAATATTGAAATTAATAGTACGCCTATTTTCATCTCCTTTTTAGAGATTGCGCCTGATTGTACAGTTCTTTCTGGTCCGACGCGATCAACATTGTCCGTTCCTTTCAAACTGTCGCCTAGGTCATTGGCAAAATTGGATAATATCTGAAATAGGATGGTTGTTAAAAGTGCGAGTAAGAAGATGGAGGTGTTCCAAAAACCTTGATAGTGAGCAACACCTGACCCAAGAATAATTCCAGATAATGAAAGTGGTAACGTTCTTAGTCGCATTGCTTGTATCCATGCTTTTGCTTTTGTCATACGGTAAAAATAACTAAACTCATGATTAACGTGGTTATAGTTGTGCGTACATAATAAATATTTTATCTTCGCTTAATGAGTATAAACCCAAAAGACTGCGCATTAAGTAAAATGCTAAACATTGACTTTCCAGTGATTGTTGCTCCAATGTTTCTTGTTTCAAATAATAAGATGACCATCGAGGCTATTAAATCCGGTGTTACTGCGGCGATACCGGCGATGAACTATCGAACGACGGATGAATTGAGGCAAGTAATCAAGGAAATAAAAAACGAAGTTGGCGGGCCGTTTGGCATAAATTTGATAGTGAACAAGTCTAACTTTCTGTACAAAGAGCAATTGAAGGTGTGTTGTGAAGAGAAAGTAGATTTCATTATTACATCACTGGGTTCGCCGGAAGAAACAATTCGTAGTGCTCATCAATCAGGGGTTAAGGTTTTTTGTGATGTAGTAGATGTGAAATATGCGAAAAAAGTGGAACAGCTAGGTGCAGATGCTATAATTGCTGTTAATAAAGAGGCGGGAGGACATGCAGGACCAATGTCGTATAAAGAATTGGTACCGCTTTTAAAGAAGGAGTGTTCCATTCCCATAATTTCAGCGGGTGGTGTTGGTAATGGTTTTGAAATGAGGGAAATGATCGCACATGGTGCGGATGGCTGTTCGATGGGTAGCGTTTTTATCGCATCTACAGAATCTGATGTTTCTGATGATTACAAAGAGGCATGCGTTAAGTTTGGTAAAGATGACATAGTGATGACGACCAAGTTGTCAGGAACACCTTGTACGGTAATAAATACACCATATGTCCAGAAAGTTGGGACAAAACAAAATGCATTTGAACGTTTTCTCAATAGAAATAAAAGAATTAAGAAGTGGTTTAAGGCATTCACATTTATGAAGGGTATGAAACGTTTACAAAAAGCGGCATTCAGCGCTACATATAAGACAGTATGGTGCGCTGGACCTTCCATTGAACATGTGAATTCTATAAGGTCAATTGGCGAAATAGTTGCGCAATTAAGAAGTGAGTATGGGCAGGAGTAAAGAAGTTTCAATAGGCAAAATCCGGTGGAAGTTGTTCCTTTTGGGAGTGTTTAAAATTCCCATGATCGGCTTTATTCGTCCAAAGCTAATGAAATTGGATGATACGGAGGTCGAGGTCAAAATCAAATTAAAAAGAAGGTCTAAGAACCATTTGAAATCGATGTATTTTGGCGCTTTGGCTGTTGGGGCAGATATCGCTGCCGGAATTCAAGCATTTTATTTTTCAGAAAAAATGGGAAAGCCTGTATCACTAGCCTTCAAAGGAATGAAGGGGGACTTCTTAATGCGGGCAGAAACAGACATCATATTTAAAAGCAAGCAGGGTGCTTTGGTAATGGAGGCAATGAGAACGTCAGTAGAAAAGCAAGAGCGAATCAACCAAACAATTGAAGTTGTTGCATATAATACAAATAGAGAGGTTGTGGCCGTTTTTGAAATGGTCTTATCTGTACGAGTAAAAAGTTAAACTGCTCATCAATCAATGAATTTTTATATTTGTCCTTATTAAATTAATGGTTGAATGGAATATATAAATGCAATAGAGCTAAAAAAGAAGATCGACCTTGGAGAATCAGTAACTGTTATTGATATTCGAGAGTCATATGAGTTAGACATTTGTAAAGTAGATAGTTTTAAGCATATTCCAATGTCAGAGGTGGTAGAACGCACAGCTGAGTTTTCTAATGACAATAGTGTTGTAATTTGTTGTAGATCAGGAAAGCGGGCAGTGGCACTTGCTAATTTGTTAATTGAAGACCAGAATTTGAGAAATATTTCTGTTTTAGAAGGAGGAATCTTAGCTTGGATAGAAAAAGTAGATAACCAATTAGAAGTATATTAATGACTAAACGTTCACCTATAAAACTGGGGTTGTTGACTCTGAAAGGGATGGCTATGGGAGCTGCTGACGTAGTTCCTGGAGTTTCTGGCGGTACAATTGCCTTTATATCTGGCATTTATGAAGAGTTAATTGAAAGTATCAATAATATTAATTTTGGTGCATTAAAAGTTTGGAAGAAAGAAGGGTTTAAAAAATTCTGGGAGTACATTAACGGGACGTTTTTTGTTTTTCTGTTCGCAGGAATCTTTATCAGTATTCTGTCTTTATCCAAAGTTGTGCTTTACCTTTTAGAGAATGAACCCGTTCTTTTATGGAGTTTTTTCTTTGGGTTAATCATCGCTAGTGTTTGGTTAGTAGGTAAGTCTATTAAGAAGTGGGATTTTGGTGTAATTGTCTTTCTCCTTTTAGGAACCGGAATCGCATTTTATATATCTACGATTCAAACCGTTGCAAATGTAGAGGCGGAATGGTACATTGTTTTGAGTGGTGCATTGGCAATCTGCGCAATGATTTTACCAGGCGTATCAGGTTCTTTCATCCTAGTGTTGCTGGGTAGTTATCATACCGTTCTGAGTGCTATAAAAGACCACGACTTGATGATAATTGGATTGTTCGCTATCGGATGTGCTATTGGTTTGCTTTCTTTTGCGCGTTTATTGAAATATCTGTTTTCCAAGTTTAAGGAAATAACCATTGCTTTGTTGACTGGATTCATGATTGGCTCTTTGTATAAAGTGTGGCCATGGAAAATAAAGGTGGGTGATGCTCCCTTGGTAGTGCATTCAGACGGTAAAGAAGATTGGATGATGCAGAATGTTACACCGGCTCATTTCGAAGGGGATTCACAGTTGATGTTGGCTGTTGGATGTGCATTATTTGGTTTACTCGTGGTTGTAATTCTTGAGCGTTTCGCGCCAAAGGAATCATGAAAAGCTATGGATTAATTGGGAAGAATCTAGGACATTCCTTCTCAAAAACTTTCTTTGAAGACTATTTTAATGCACATTCACTAAATGCGTCGTATACCAACATTGAGTTGGATAGCATTATAATGGTAGAGGATGTCTTTACTTTAGGCTATTCAGGACTGAATGTTACAATACCTTATAAGGAAGAGATTATTCCCTTTTTAGATGAATTAAGTGATGAGGCCAAGTCTATTGGGGCGGTCAATGTTATTTCGTTCAATCAGGGCAAGTCGATTGGTTATAATACAGATGCTTATGGTTTTCATCAATCAATCAAGCCATTCCTTACGAATTTACATGAACGTGCAGTTATTTTTGGGACAGGTGGAGCTTCAAAAGCCGTTGTCCATGTATTGAAATCAATAGGTGTCGATGTAGTTTTAATCTCTCGGAATCCGAAAGAAGCTAATGAATTTAGCTATGACGAAGTAAATAGTCACATGTTGAATGCATGTAAGCTTGTCGTTAATTGTACCCCAGTAGGAACCTATCCTAATGTTAATGACGTGTTAGATATTCCCTTTGAATTTCTGACAAAAGATCATTTGGTTGTAGATTTAATTTATAATCCTAAACGGACAGCTTTTTTAACAGAAGCAGAGAAAAATGGTGCGACTATTTTGAATGGAGAATCAATGTTAAAGCAACAAGCAATTAAGGCTTGGGAAATCTGGAATAAATAATGTCCGAAATTCAACGATTAATAGCAGATGGTGAAGGGCGACAATTGGATTTTGAGATCAGTGCTGATGATAAACAAAACATTGCCCGAATACTTGTCGCGTTAGCTAATACAGAGGGAGGGAGGCTGTTGATTGGCGTGAATGATAAAGGAAGGATCAAAGGAGTGAATCCAGAAGAAGAGCTATCTGTCGTTGAGGAGATATCACATGGGTACTGCCAGCCGGAGTTGAATATTGAGTCAAATATTTGGGAAGAAGGTCATCATCTTTTGTTAGAAGTCAGTGTGAAAAAATCCGAAATAAGGCACAAAGCTATAGATGAGGGGGGTAGGTGGAAGCATTATATTCGAGTGGAAAATCTTACGTTATTATCGAATAAGATTCTTGAACGAACATGGCATCTAGAGAAGTGTGGACAGGATAGACCTCATGTATTTGATGAATTGACAACTGGCTTTCTTAAGTTGATTCGAGAAGAGTCTCCATTTCGGATTTCTAAATTGTACAAGAAGTCAGGAATGAAAATGAATGAGGTTGATAAACTTCTTGCTCAGTTGGTCTATTGGAAGGTTGTTCAAATGGAAATGTCGGAATTTGGAACTTTTTACTCCATAAAAGAATAAAAATTATTTACGTAATATTGCGTCCTAACTAATACTCACCTCAAATGAATAGAGCCTTTTATATTATAGGAATTGTTTTTTCTGTGTTTTTTCTATTTGTTATTACTTATTATACAGAAGAAGTTAGTAGTGCTAGGATTGATTACCTTTTTAGTGATTATGGAGATTATTCGAGTTACGGATACAATAGCTATAGTAGTTCCAGTTACAAGGATTTGACGTTTGAGGCATCTCTTTGGTCTTTATTCTTTTTTTTAACGTTTATAACTATTGATCTTCTTGGCTTATTAAAAGTGAAGACGACTACTACAAAAGTATTGTCCATAATTGGATTGAGTTTTAGTGGGCTTTTTCTTCTTTGGAATTTTGCGGTTATGGCTTCGCCAGGTTCATTGTCATTTGATGAGGTTTCACCAGGATGGGGGTTTTATTGTCTAGTGATGCTGGCATTTGGGATTGTTGGTCTTGTTCAGAGTGTACGCTATAGTAAAAGAAAGGTAACCAGTGATTCAATTCAAGGGAATAGTGAATCAAAAGATCTACTTGATTCTTAAATAATCATAAAAATATTTTCAAATGCGCGTTTCTTTATTATATTGAGACGAATTTTTTAACCAAAGTAATACACACGAATGGGAAGACCAGCTACAAAACCAGCTAGATTAAAGGATGGTTTTTATATAGAAGTTAAAAATCAGGGAAGCGGAGGCATTTTGATCCGTAGAGATACAAAAAAGCAGATGCTTATGGCTGCAGAAGATTATTCACGCATGAAGCAGGTCACCGTATTGGGTGAAATGAAAAGTGATAAGTGGGTAGACAAAATCAAGGAGAAGAAGAAGAAAAAGTAACTCTATTGATATAATTATTGAAGGGTGTTTGAAATAAACACCCTTTTTTTGTTTTTATAAAGTGTGTGATATCAGCTAATTACTATGATTCATCTAAAAGGGTAAAAAAAGAATTAGAAAAGTG
>NODE-67-length-34987-cov-7.29789_pt1 | contig 34987 bp, 37 predicted proteins | sample MGYA00139097_ERZ477577 | MGnify/ENA metagenome assembly ERZ477577
CCACTGGGATAAATTCGGTGACATGATTTTCAGTACTCACTCAGAAAATCGTGATTACGCTATAAAACCAATGAACTGTCCATGTCATGTTCAAATCTTTAACCAAGGTTTGAAGAGTTATCGTGATTTGCCATTAAGAATGGCAGAGTTTGGTTCATGTCACCGAAATGAACCTTCAGGTACTCTACATGGCTTAATGCGTTTACGTAGTTTTACCCAAGATGATGCGCATATTTTCTGTACGGAAGACCAAATTCAGTCAGAAGTGTCTGTTTTCATGGATTTATTACAAGAAGTTTATGCCGACTTTGGTTTCAATGAAATTATAGTTAAATTATCAACACGTCCAGAAAATCGAGTAGGTAGTGATGACGTCTGGGATAAAGCTGAACATGCTCTTGAGCGTGCACTAAATGATAAAGGCCTTGAATGGGATCTTCAACCTGGCGAAGGTGCATTCTATGGACCTAAGATTGAGTTCTCATTAAAAGACTGCTTAGGCCGCGTGTGGCAATGCGGTACGATACAAGTTGATTTCTCAATGCCAGGTCGTTTGGATGCAAAATATGTTGCAGATGACGGTAGTAAACAAGTCCCAGTTATGTTGCATCGTGCAATCCTCGGTTCACTAGAACGATTCATTGGTATTTTGATTGAAGAATATGCAGGATCATTTCCAACGTGGTTAGCACCGCGTCAAGTTGTGGTGATGGGAATTAGTCAAAATCAATCTGATTATGTCCAAAAAATTGCAAAAGAATTGCAAAATAAAGGATTTATACCACTGGGATAAATTCGGTGACATGATTTTCAGTACTCACTCAGAAAATCGTGATTACGCTATAAAACCAATGAACTGTCCATGTCATGTTCAAATCTTTAACCAAGGTTTGAAGAGTTATCGTGATTTGCCATTAAGAATGGCAGAGTTTGGTTCATGTCACCGAAATGAACCTTCAGGTACTCTACATGGCTTAATGCGTTTACGTAGTTTTACCCAAGATGATGCGCATATTTTCTGTACGGAAGACCAAATTCAGTCAGAAGTGTCTGTTTTCATGGATTTATTACAAGAAGTTTATGCCGACTTTGGTTTCAATGAAATTATAGTTAAATTATCAACACGTCCAGAAAATCGAGTAGGTAGTGATGACGTCTGGGATAAAGCTGAACATGCTCTTGAGCGTGCACTAAATGATAAAGGCCTTGAATGGGATCTTCAACCTGGCGAAGGTGCATTCTATGGACCTAAGATTGAGTTCTCATTAAAAGACTGCTTAGGCCGCGTGTGGCAATGCGGTACGATACAAGTTGATTTCTCAATGCCAGGTCGTTTGGATGCAAAATATGTTGCAGATGACGGTAGTAAACAAGTCCCAGTTATGTTGCATCGTGCAATCCTCGGTTCACTAGAACGATTCATTGGTATTTTGATTGAAGAATATGCAGGATCATTTCCAACGTGGTTAGCACCGCGTCAAGTTGTGGTGATGGGAATTAGTCAAAATCAATCTGATTATGTCCAAAAAATTGCAAAAGAATTGCAAAATAAAGGATTTAGAGCAGATATAGACTTGAGAAATGAGAAGATAGGCTTTAAAATACGCGAGCATACATTGCGACGTGTCCCATACTTAATTGTTGTAGGTGAGCGCGAAGCAGAAGAGAACGCCGTGGCAGTACGTACTCGCAAGGGTGAAGACTTAGGTGTAATGACACTTGATGACTTCGTATCAACCTTGAATGAAGACGTCGCTAGCCGCGGTCGAATTATTTTAGAGGGTTAGAAAAATCGCTACTGATGACAAAAAGCTAAATGGTGAAATCACCGCTAGGGAAGTTCGTTTAACAGGTGCTGATGGTGAGCAACTGGGGATAGTTTCACTGGCGAAAGCTATAGCTTTGTCAGAAGAAGCGCAATTGGATTTGGTGGAGATCTCAGCGCAAGCAACCCCACCAGTTTGTCGTATTATGGATTACGGCAAGTTTGTTTTTGAAGCAAGTAAGCAAAAAGCGCTTGCTAAGAAAAAGCAAAAGCAAATCCAAGTAAAAGAGATCAAATTCCGTCCTGGGACGGAAGAAGGGGATTACCAGGTAAAACTACGCAACCTGATACGTTTCCTTGAAGATGGAAATAAAACTAAAGTCAGTCTGAGATTCCGTGGACGCGAAATGGCACATCAAGACTTAGGATTAAAACTACTTCAACGAGTAGCTGAAGATCTTAAAGAATTGTCTGTGATCGAGCAGCATCCTAAGAAAGAAGGACGTCAAATGATTATGGTTTTAGCTCCAAGCAATAAAAAATAAATAAATAAATTAATTAATTACGAATGCGGAGTTCGAAATAATGCCAAAGTTAAAAACACACAGAGGTGCTGCGAAGCGCTTCAAAAAAACTGGTAGCGGTAAGTTCAAACGCTCACAAGCGTTTACAAGCCATATCCTTACTAAGAAAAGCACTAAGCGGAAACGCCAATTGCGTTCAACATTGATCGTTTGCAAATCTGATCATATGGGTGTTCGTAAAATGTTGCCTAATCACTAATTAAGGAGTTACCTCATGCCAAGAGTAAAACGTGGTGTAGTCGCTCACGCGCGACACAAAAAAGTTATCAAACAAGCGAAAGGTTATAGCGGACGTCGTAAAAACGTATACCGTGTAGCTGTTCAAGCCGTAACAAAAGCGGGTCAATATGCTTACCGTGACCGTCGTCAGAAAAAACGTACTTTCCGTACTTTATGGATTGCTCGTATCAATGCTGGTGCACGTGAATGTGGTATGTCATACAGCCGTTTAATCGATGGTTTGAAAAAAGCATCAATTGAAATCGATCGTAAAGTGCTTGCTGATATCGCAATGCACGATTCAGCTGCATTTGCTGTTATCGCAGAAAAAGCGAAGGCTGCATTAGCTGACTAAATGTTGTTACTCTTTAAGTGAGTAAAACAACATTGCGTTGATTAAGAAAAGGGCCGTAATAACTTACGGCCCTTTTTTATTTCAAATGTAGATTTATGATTTGATTGTGCAAGACCAAATCATAAATCTATAAATCCATCAGGTGGTGACTATTATGGCTGAACTGGAATCACAGTTGCAGGCATTGGACGATATTGTAGCAGTTGCAAAACAGGCGATTGCTAATTCGGAAAAAAATGCTGAGCTAGAAACTGTTCGTGTTGAATATTTGGGTAAAAAAGGCAAAATTACCGCTTACCTAAAGCAATTAGGGAATGTTAGTGTCGAGCAACGCCCTGTTATTGGTAAGTCTGTTAATTTAGCTAAACAAGAAGTCGCAGGCTTAATTGACTCTCGCTCAAAACTTCTTGCTGAAGCTGCAATGAATGCAGCATTAAAAGCAGAAACAGTTGATGTATCTTTACCAGGCCGCGGTGAGAAAACTGGTGGTTTGCACCCAGTTACTCGAACCTTGCAGCGTATTGAACAATACTTTCAATCAATTGGATTTCAGGTTGCTGAAGGACCTGAGATTGAAGATAGTACGCATAACTTTACTGCTCTGAATATTCCTGAACATCATCCTGCTCGTGCGATGCATGATACGTTCTATTTTAATGCTGAAACGTTGTTGCGAACACATACTTCTCCGGTTCAAGTTCGAGTTATGGAAAAAGAAGAACCACCTTTACGTGTCATCGCGCCTGGCCGTGTATATCGTTGTGACTCAGATGTTACCCATACACCAATGTTTCATCAGGTTGAAGGACTTATGGTTGATCAGAATGTCAGCTTTACTGATCTAAAAGGTATTTTGGCTGATTTTCTACGCGCATTCTTTGAAAAAGACCTCAATGTACGTTTTAGGCCTTCTTATTTCCCATTCACTGAGCCTTCTGCGGAAGCAGATATTGAGTGTGTAATGTGTGATGGTGAAGGATGCCGAGTATGTAGCCACACTGGTTGGTTAGAAGTATTAGGTTGTGGCATGGTTCACCCTAAAGTATTTGAACATGTTGATATCGATAGTGAGAAATACTTAGGTCTAGCATTTGGCATGGGTGTTGAGCGCCTTGCGATGTTGCGTTATGGAGTGAACGATTTGCGACTCTTCTTTGAAAACGATCTTCGTTTTTTACGTCAATTTAATTAAGTTGGAATAACACACGATGAAATTTAGTGAAAAGTGGTTACGTGAGTGGGTTAATCCTGAAGTTGATACTGACACACTAGTAGCACAGCTAACACTAGCTGGCCTAGAAGTGGATGCTGTTGAACCTGTTGCAGGTGATTTTAAAGGTGTAGTAGTAGGCCAAGTTATATCGGTTGAACCTCATCCTGATGCGGATAAGTTACGGTGCTGTAAAGTAGATGTGGCTGGTGATGAATTATTGTCTATTGTCTGTGGAGCATCAAACGTTCGTGAAGGTTTGAAAGTTCCTGTTGCTGTTGTTGGCTCTGTATTACCGGGTAATTTTAAAATTAAAAAAGCTAAACTACGTGGCGTGGAGTCATTTGGTATGCTTTGTGGTGCAAGTGAAATCGGCTTAGTTGATAACGTTAAAGGCTTGATGGAACTATCTGATAATGCGCCAATTGGTCAAGATTTTAGGGCGTATCTTGAACTTGATGATGTCTCTATAGATGTTGACCTAACACCAAATAGAAGTGATTGTTTAGGTATTGCAGGTATTGCCCGTGAAGTTGGTGTACTAACTGGCTGCGACTTAACGCAATGGCCTAAAGAAACAATTACAGAACAATCCAACAAAATAGTTACAGTTAAAGTTGATGCCCCTAGCGATTGCCCTCGTTATGTTGGCCGAGTGATTGAAAATGTAAACGTCACTGCTGAAACACCATTGTGGATGCAAGAAAAACTACGTCGCAGTGGTTTACGTAGCTTAGGTCCAGTTGTTGATGTTACTAATTATGTCATGCTTGAATTGGGTCAGCCTATGCATGCTTTTGACTTTGATACACTATCAGGGGCTATTACGGTTCGTTCTGCTCAAGATAACGAGACATTGACTTTACTTGATGGGCAAGAAGTAGACGTATTAGAAACTACATTAGTTATTGCTGACGATAATTCTCCATTAGCTCTTGCGGGCATTATGGGGGGCGAAGCATCAAGTGTGACTGATGAGACTAAAAACCTTTTCTTAGAAGCAGCTCACTTTAATCCATTGGTTATTGCTGGTCGTGCTCGTGCTTATGGTTTGCATACTGATTCATCGCATCGTTTTGAACGTGGCGTCGATCCTGCCTTGCCTAAAATAGCTATCGAGCGTGCAACAGCACTATTACTAGATATTGTAGGTGGTGAAGCTGGACCTATCACTGAAAATGTATCTGAACCTAACTTACCTGAAGTGCAATCAATTACGCTTAGAGCTAATCGAATTAAACGTGTTTTAGGTATCGAAATTGAAGCTGAACAGGTTGAAGAGCAGTTAACACGACTTGGTTTAGAGATTGTGTCAAAAGACGCTGATAGCTGGCAGTTCACTGTGCCGAGCTTCCGTTTTGATTTAGCGATTGAAGTCGATTTAATTGAAGAGTTAGGTCGTTTATATGGTTACGATAAATTACCTGAAACACGACCACAAGGTACAGTGTTAACAGCTGATATTTCTGAAAACACCTTAGCAACAAATCGCTTACAATCATTATTAGTTGATAGAGGTTATCAAGAAGCGATTACCTATAGTTTTGTTGATCCTAATATTCAAGAACATTTAGCGCTTGAAGGTGAAGAAGCTATTGCATTAGCTAACCCTATTTCAGCTGATTTGTCAGTGATGCGTACATCGTTATGGCCTGGTCTAATTCAAGCGATGGTTTATAACTTAAATAGACAGCATGATAGAATCCGTTTGTTTGAAGTAGGACGAAGCTTTAGAGGTACTCAAGATAATGTTGAGCAACATCGTCAAATTGCTGGTGTATTATGCGGTAGCCGTTACGCTGAGCAGTGGTCTGAGAAGCAAGCGCCAATTGACTTCTTCGATGTTAAGGATGATGTTGAAGCATTATTAGATTTAGGGAATAAGGGTGATATTCGTTTTGTCGCTGAAGAACACCCAGCATTACACCCTGGACAATCTGCTCGCATCTATAAAAACGAACAAGCGATTGGTTGGATTGGTGCTTTACACCCTAAATTGAATAAGCCTTTAGAGCTTGATGTTAGGGTCTATGTCTTTGAGCTAGCTCTTGCGCCTGTACTGGATGCTCATATTCCTGCATTCGAATCACTTTCACGTTTCCCTGCTAATCGTCGGGATCTTGCTCTTGTAGTTGACCAAACTACAACTGCAGGAGAAATTGATCATTGCTTGAAAGGGGTTGAATCTGATATTCTTAAAGAAATTCAACTATTTGACGTATATAGTGGAGATGGAGTCGAGGATGGCAAGAAGAGTATTGCTATCGCATTTCACCTTCAGCATGCTGATAGAACATTAACTGATGAAGAAGTTGATAACTTGATGCAGACGATAACTGAACGTTTAGAAAAAAATGTCGGTGCAGCAATAAGATCTTAAATTTAATTTCAGATTGTAGCAACGATAGTAAAATATTTTACAGAGGTATACATGGCATTAACTAAGGCCGATATGACAGAGCAACTCTATGATGAGTTAGGTTTCAACAAGCGTGAAGCTAAAGAGTTGGTTGAAATGTTCTTTGAAGAAATTCGTGGCGCACTAGAAAGTGGTTCACAAGTTAAATTGTCAGGATTTGGCAATTTTGAATTACGAGATAAAAGCGAACGACCAGGCAGGAATCCAAAAACAGGCGAAGAGATCCCTATTAGTGCACGTCGAGTAGTGACTTTCCGTCCGGGACAAAAACTAAAAGCTAGGGTGGATGGGTATGCTGGAAGCGAGTAATAACAACGAATTACCAGTTATTCCTGGTAAACGCTATTTCACAATTGGTGAAGTCAGTGAGTTGTGTGGCGTTAAGCCTCACGTTTTACGTTACTGGGAACAAGAGTTTCCCCAGTTAGAGCCCGTGAAACGACGAGGGAATCGCCGTTACTATCAGCGACATGATGTAGTTTTAATTCGCGAAATTCGTAGTTTGTTATATGAACAAGGTTTTACGATTGGCGGCGCAAGGCAACGTTTAGAAAATGAAAGTAAACCTGCATCAGAAACAAAAGATAAAAAACAAATGATTCAAGAGCTTATTTCAGATCTTGAAGAGTTATATGCTTACTTAGCTGTATAAACGCTAAAGGGAGCTGAACATTATAAAGACCGCTATACCTAACTAGGTATAGCGGTCTTTTGTATCCTACCTTATGAATATTTTCTGAAATAACTTGAGCAAATAACTCGGTTATTAATAGAATTTGATATGATCTCATTATGCATAGAACAGATTTCCAATTTGATTTACCCGAAGAGCTTATTGCTCAATTTCCCTCTGAGCAGCGTAATGCTAGCCGTTTACTCTCACTAGAGGGTAATAGTGGAACAAATACCGACCTTCTTTTTACGGACCTAACAAAGCTATTAAAGCCTAATGATTTATTGGTGTTTAATAATACTAAGGTCATACCCGCTCGACTACTTGGACAAAAAGATAGTGGCGGTAAAATTGAGGTCTTAGTCGAACGGGTATTAGACGATAAACGTGCGTTAGCACATATTCGTAGCAGTAAGTCCCCAGGAGCTGGAAGGCACTTACTTCTTGAGGATAAACTAGATGCTGAAGTTTTGGGCCGACAAGGCGCACTATTCGAATTATATTTTCATATTGATAGCACGCTGACAGAGGCTTTAGAAAGCTACGGCAGACTTCCCTTACCTCATTATATTGAGCGTGAAGTGGCTAAAGATGATTTAGAGCGTTACCAAACTGTCTATGCGCAACATATTGGTGCTGTTGCTGCTCCGACAGCGGGCCTCCATTTTGATGAAGCTATGTTAGCCTCAATTAGTGAAATGGGAATTGAGAGTACTTATGTTACTTTGCATGTAGGTGCTGGCACCTTTCAACCCGTTCGTGTGGATGATATTAAAAGTCACCATATGCACTCCGAACGAATCGAAGTAACAGATACCGTTTGTGAAAAGATCGCTGCTACACGTGCTAAAGGTGGACGAGTGATTGCTGTTGGTACAACCAGTGTACGTGCTTTAGAGAGTGCATCTAAATCAGGAAAGATCATGCCATTCACTGGTGAAACCGAGATTTTCATTTATCCCGGTTATCAATTTAAAACTGTAGATGCCATGATCACTAATTTTCATTTATCGGAATCTACTTTATTGATGTTAGTGTCAGCATTTGCTGGCCGTGAAAATATTTTGGCAGCTTATCAGCATGCCATTGAACAAAAATATCGCTTTTTTAGCTATGGTGATGCGATGTTCATTACAAAGAGAACAGTATGAAGTCATTAGATAATATTCGTTTTGTATTAGTTGGAACTACACACCCAGGAAATATTGGCGCTGCTGCTAGGGCGATGAAGACAATGGGATTGTCCAATTTGCACTTAGTGACACCTAAAATTTATCCAAGCGCTGAAGCTACAGCGCGTGCATCAGGTGCTGATGATGTATTAGCTAAGGCAGTGGTGCATGAGAGTCTAGATGATGCATTAGTCGGCTGTCAGCAAGTCTATGGTATGAGTGCACGATTAAGGCACTTGCCTGTACCTGTAGTGGACCCGCGTGAAGCAGTTACTCATATTCAACAGCAAGGCGATGATGCTGAAGTTGCTATTATCTTTGGTCGTGAGCATTCGGGCTTGACGAATGAAGAATTAGATCGCTGTCAGCATTTAGTTAATATTCCTGCTAATGCCGACTATAGTTCATTGAATTTAGCAGCGGCGGTTCAAGTTATTGCTTATGAACTCAAAATGAGCTTTGATCCAACTATAGAAGCAGGTCGAATTGGTGAGAAACGCGAGTCTATTAATGCTGATGATTTAGAGCATCTTTACAAACATTTTGAAGACTCATTGATTACCATTGGCTTTTTAGACCCAGAACAACCTAAAAATCTGATGCGTAGACTACGTCGTTTGTTTAATCGGGCAGAATTAGATCGTAATGAATTACAAATTCTACATGGCATTTTAAGAGCCGCGGAAAAACATAGAGGAGAGTAAACTTGGGTGATAAAGTGAGTTTATGGCAGCAAATCAAAGAAGATGTAATGTGTGTCTTTGAACGTGATCCTGCTGCTCGAAATGTATTTGAAATTGTTACCACTTATCCTGGTGTACAAGCAATTCAGTGGCATCGCCTTAGTCATTGGTTTTGGATTCATAACCTAAAATGGGTTGCACGATTTACATCTACAGTAAGCCGTTGGTTAACAGGAATTGAAATTCATCCAGCGGTCAAAATTGGCCGTCGATTTTTTATTGATCATGGCATGGGTGTTGTTATTGGTGAAACAGCCGAAATTGGCGATGACTGCACGTTATATCATGGTGTGACACTGGGTGGGACATCTTGGAAAGAGGGCAAACGTCATCCTACACTTGCCAATAATGTGGTGGTAGGAGCAGGTGCCAAAGTGTTAGGTCCTATCTGTCTTCATGATGGAGCTCGTATTGGTTCTAATGCTGTAGTTGTTAAAGATGTTATTGCTGGAGATACCGTAATAGGTGTGCCTGGCCGAGTAGTCAAAAGCAGCTTGAGTGAAGATAAAAAGCAGCAGCATAAACTGGCTCAAGCAGTCGGTTTTGATGCTTATGGTACATCGAGTGAAACACTTGATCCTGTTGCATCAGCCATACATGGTTTAATTGAACATATTCATGCGTTAGATAAGCGTGTTGAGTCGATGGCTGAGACAATTGAAACATTAGGAGGCCAAGTCGATCAGGTTGATATGCCGGGGTTAAAGAAGTGTGAATTAGCAGAAAATGGCAGCGATAATAAAGTTGACTAAAATACTTGGTTATGTGAAAATTATACCCATAATTTAAAAAGGGTTTTCACATGCGTTTAACTACTAAAGGTCGCTACGCCGTAACAGCAATGCTTGATTTAAGCTTAAATTACGGCACGGGCTCAATCACTCTTGCTGATATTTCAGAGCGCCAAGGCATTTCATTGTCCTACTTAGAACAACTATTTTCTCGCTTGAGAAAACAAGGTTTAGTGAGCAGTACTAGAGGACCTGGTGGCGGATATAAATTAAGCCGTCCAGCAGATGAAATTACGGTTTTAGATGTTATCTCTTCTGTTGATGAAAAAGTAGATAGCACTGCCTGTGAAGGTAAGAGTAATTGCCATGGGGGGGAGGCATGTTTAAGCCATGAGCTATGGACCAGTCTTAGTGAGCAGATCAAGAGCTATTTATCAAATATTACTCTAGGCCAAGTCGTTTTTAATCATCAAAAAAGTAAAGCTGGCGATAGTGTTATCAGTTTTGAAGGAATTTAATAATGATTACGTTAACTGATTCTGCTGTAGAACGAATACGAGACATGGTTTCCAAGAAGGATGAAGCAATTGGTCTTCGTATTGGTGTAACTGAAAGCGGCTGTTCAGGTTACAGTTACGCATTAGATTTTGCTAAAGAAATAGCCGCTAATGACACTGTAATTGAACAAGCAGATGTTAAAGTCGTCGTTGATGAAGCCAGTATGCCAATTTTAGATGGCATAGAGCTGGACTTCGTAAAACAGGGATTGAACCAAAGCTTTAAATTCAATAACCCAAATGTAGTCTCATCTTGTGGTTGCGGCGAAAGCTTTAGCACTACTAAATAATTAACTAAGGAAATAAAAGCGTGGACAATAAAATCTTACTAATCATTCTGGCAATTCTTCTTCCACCATTAGCTGTATTTTTGAAAAAAGGTGCCGGACAAGATTTGATTATTAATATTGTTTTATGCTTCTTTTTCTATATCCCGGGCATTATTCACGCGCTTTGGCTTGCAACACGGTAAACGTGTAGCGATTACATTAAAACCACTATTATCACCGAGTAATAGTGGTTTTTTTTTACTTATAATTTATCAATCTATAACTAAAATGACTGATAGCTTGCTAAAATAGCAGTATGAAAAATACCGACGACCTTAGTTTTGACCGTGAACATATTTGGCATCCATATAGCAGTGTTGTTCATCCTCCCTGTATCCATGAAGTTGTATCTGCCGACGGTGTTCGTTTAACACTTAATGATGGCCGTAAAATCATTGATGGCATGTCTTCATGGTGGTCAGCGATTCATGGTTATAATCATCCTCGCATAAATCAAGCAGCAAAAGCACAGATTGATCAAATGTCGCATGTGATGTTTGGTGGCCTAACGCATCCTCCTGCAGTTGATCTTGCTCGTAAGTTAATCGATATCACAGCCGAACCATTGCAGAAAGTATTTTTTGCTGACTCTGGCTCTATTGCAGTTGAAGTTGCTATTAAAATGGCGATTCAATATTGGTTTGCTCAAGGTAAGCAAGAGAAACAACGTTTATTGACCGTTCGCAATGGTTATCATGGTGATACCTTCGGCACGATGTCGGTATGTGATCCTGATAATGGTATGCATACTTTTTTTAATAAAGTCTTACCAAAACAGTTTTTTGCACCATCACCGAATTGCATTAATGATGAAGACTGGTCTGATGATAATATTGCTGAATTCCGCGAGATTATTAGTGAACATCACCATGAAATAGCAGCGGTAGTACTCGAACCAATAGTGCAGAATGCAGGTGGCATGCGTTTTTATTGTCCTGAATATTTGCGTCAGGTAAGAGCCTTATGTGATCAGTATGATGTGTTACTGATATTAGATGAGATAGCGACTAACTTTGGCCGTACAGGCCGTTTATTTGCCTATGAACATGCAGATATTTGTCCAGATATCCTATGCCTAGGAAAATCATTAACGGCAGGTTATATGACCTTAGCGGCAACAATGTGTACACAAAAAGTAGCTAATGGTATTGCGGCTGATGGAAGCGGCGCTTTAATGCATGGGCCTACCTTTATGGCTAATCCACTTGCTTGTCGTGTTGCTAGTGAAAGTATTGCTCTATTGTTAGAGTCTGACTGGCAGCAAAACGTTAAGGCCATTGAGCAACAGTTTATTGATGAATTAATGCCTTATCAATCTGACAAATTAGTCAAAGATGTACGGGTGATGGGGGCAATTGGTCTGGTTGAACTACATGAGCCAGTTGACCAGTATATGGATTGGTTACCGACATTTATTGTTGAGCAAGGCGTTTGGCTCCGACCTTTTAGAAATCTCATTTATATTACGCCCCCTTTTATTATTAGCTCAGAAGACTTAACTCAATTGACTACTGCTGTTGGTACTATTCTTAAACGCTTATCTCTGTGATGGATAAAGTGGGGCTAAGTGCTCATCAACATCTTTAACCGCTCTATCCTTTACTTGGTTATTTTTTACAGCTTGTAATAATGACGCACCTTGCCAATTCGCTTTATCTTTAGCATATAAAGCGTGATTAAGTTTTACGAGCTCCGCTTGTAAGGCTGGATCTACATAGGGCTGCAATGCCGAAAAACTAGTCACCTTATAAGCAGAGGCTGCCCATTTCAGTAGTGCTAATTGAGCTGATTTTGCATCATTATCTGCACATGATTGTTGTAATGCCTTGATAGCCTCTTTTGTGTTAAGTTCTTTTTTGTCATTTGATTCAGCTGTTCCAGTTATCTGTTTTTTACGTGCCTTTATCAACATAATTAACGTGATAACCCATGCAAAAGCAAAAAGAATAGTAAGCCACTGCCAATAAGTATTTTGTTGTTTAGGTGATGGCTCTATTTTGGTGGACTGGGCAGGTTCGGGTGTTTTTTCAACAGCTTGAAGTGTCGCGGCCGAGTTTGGCAATGGTTGATCTTCAGGTGTTGTATTTGTGGGGTTGATTGCCATTAATGTTGTTTCTGGAAGCGTGGCGACTTCTATTTTATTAGTGTTGGTATTAAACCATGGAACCTCGATAGCTGGCAGGGTGAATGAGCCTGCTTTAGACGGTATGATCGCTACTTTTTGTTCACGCATAGCTATGATGCCACTGCTGTTAGCACGGTCATTAATGACTGCTTGATCAGGGTAGGCTTTGAGTTGTGGGGCGAGTGTCTGGCCGGTGAGGTCAGGCAACTGACTCGAAGTTGTACCTTGTGCAATTAATGTGATTGTACGCGTAATTGGTTCACCTACATTAACTTGTAAGTCCTTATTATTAGCCCATGTCTGTTCTAAGCTTAACTTATCAGCAGCTAACCAATGTTTGCCATTAAAACTATTTGGAGCTGCTTGAACATTTAAACTGATAGCTTTTGATGACACACGTTTAGTTTGTGTACTCGGTGTGTTGAAAAAGCTATTAACGCGGCCATGTGAATCATCAATAATAACTTGTGCTGTTAATACCATTGGCTCAATTGTTAGAGGACCACTTTGTTGTGGAAATAATGCATATCTTCGTTCTGTAACAAGATAAGTAACACCTTTAATTTGGGTTTTATATTGAGTATCTTCACCTAGCTTTTCTACCACGGTATTTTCTAAGTTGGGCTCAGTCAGTGATGCTTGAGAAAAATTAACTCGTTGATAGAGGCGAACGGTATATAGAACCTGACTTTGTACGTAAGGGGTTTGCTTATCAACTTCGACGTCTAAATATAAAGGCTCATTCAGCTGTACATCATCTGTAGCAGTAGTTTTAGCGACTGTAATTGCCAATGGACTAGAGGAGTCATCACCAAATGAAATCGCTGGTATGGTGACACTGCCATTGTGTTTAGCCATTAGGTTTAATGTCCAAGTAATAGCTTTATTTGTCTTGCCATTTATCCATGAGAGTTGACTACTTTTTTGCTGATTAAGAATGTCAAAATCTTTCTCTAACGGACTAAAGTCTGGGTCATCATCAGGGGATTCATCAGCATTAAAAATAACTTGAAATGATTCATTGAGTGCAACAGGGTTTCTATCGATGGTGACATTAATTTGTGCGGCGAGTAATGACGTTGAAAACAGGAGTAGTACAGCAATGCTGTAACCATGCGTTTTCTTAAATACGTGTTTGATAAGCAATATCAAGCTAATTACCATGATTGCTCCTGTGATGAATTGTTATTCCGTTGATTGTATTGATATTTGAACTTACGCTTTAATAATCCAGCAGGATCATCAGGGATCCGTTTGAGCCATTGCTGCTGGGCTTGTTTTTGTTCATCGCTTTCACTTTGTTGCTGAGGTGTTAGTTGCTGTTCATCCTCATTTTGTTCGTCGGCTTGTTGCTGTGATTCAGCAGGATTTTTATCTTCGCTCTTTTGGCTCTTATCTTCTTCCTCAGGTTTTTGGCTATCTTTCTGCTTATTCTTCTCTAGGCTATTTTGCTGTGAGTCAGATTTAGATTGTTGGTCCTGCTGATCAGGTTGCTGCCCATTAGATTCAGGCTTTTGGTCGTCCTGATTTTGGTCTTGGTTTTGCTGTTTGTTATCGCCTTGCTGAGACTGTTTGTCTTTATTATCTTGTTGCTGTTGTTTTTTTAAAGCATCTTCAACTTGTTGTTTATTGTATTGTGCATCTTCATGTTTAGGATCAAGTTTTAGTGCTTGTTCATAGGATTCTATGGCTGATTCTAACTGATTTGCTTTTGCGAGAGCTGTACCTTGATTGTAATAATCATCAGCAGTTTTTTGCTCAATAGATTTTAAGGTCTCAGCTGCTTGTTGATACTGTTCAGATTTATAATGTGCAGCTGCCCGCCACTCAGGTGAGTCGAATTGTTCAGCTGCCTGCGAGTAGTCTTCTTGTTTGAATATTTGCTGTGCTTGTTGATCATCTGTTTGCCATAGATCTTGCCATTCAAAAGCATAACTATCCTGAGGGTAGTTCAGAAGAGTTATTACAGGCACTATGAGTAGACCTTTCCTAAAGTATAGGGCTGCAAGGGGCAATATAAGAAGAAGTAGCCACGGTCCTTGTTCTGCCCACTGTTCAATTACGTGCTCATCATTTTGTGTTGTATCAGCATTTGTTTTGGCATCAATGTGAGTCATTAGGGCTTTTATATCGCTGTCATCACTGCTTATGGGGCGGTATAGCCCCTTACCTGAACGAGTCAGTGACGTCAGCAAAGAAGAATTCAGCTTAGGTATAACGATACTGCCTTGTTGATCTTTCAAAAAACCACCATCAGCTAACTTCACAGGGGCACCATCAGTTGTTCCTACACCTAAGATTGATACCGTATAGTTAGTTGCGATGTCTTTTACATGGTCATCAAGGTTTACTTGAACATCGTCACTGATCAATAAAATTGAGCCTTGTGTTTGTCCAGCTTGCTTTAAAAGTTGAACGGCTAAATCAAGCGCAGCGCGGGTATTATTACCTTGGCTGGGCATGATATTGGTACTGAGTGCATTCACTTGACTGCTGATAGTAGCGGTATCATTTGTTAGAGGAGTGACGGTAAAAGCATCGCCTGCATAAGCAATAAGTGCGGTTAAGCCATCTTTTCGTTGTTGCAAAATGTCGGCTAATTTATAACGTGCTCTTATTAAACGACTAGGCTTGATATCCGTAGCATTCATTGAACGTGATAGATCAAGTGCAATCACTAAAGCAGCGTCATTACGGAAAACAGGACTAGGCAGCTGCTCCCACGTAGGGCCTGCTAAGGCGATAATTGCTAATAGGCTGGCAATGGATACAGTGATAGAACGCCAACGGTGACGCATTGGTTGGTTATTATCTTGCAAAATATGTGGAAGCAGGGCGTCATCACATACCTCTGACCAGTTGCCACGTGCTAGTTTGTTTTTAGCGACAAACCATATACATAAAGCCAATGGCAGTAAGGCAATAAACCAATAGGGTCTTAAAAAGTGAAAGGCATCTACGCTCATGACATCCTCACGCGTCGAATGGCAATTACAGCAGCAAAACACAAGGCGAAAGCAAGCGGCCATGAGTAAAGTTCAGTCATGGGTCTAAAGTATAGTTTATCTTTTTCTACAGGTTCTAATTGATCTAGTAATTGATAGACTTGTTCAAGCTCTTCAGTGTTACGGGCACGGAAATATTGGCCACCTGTTTTATCTGCAATTGCAGTCAAGGTGGCTTCATCTAAATCACTCGATGGATTGACCTTTCTGTTACCAAAAAAACTTCGAATGATCATCTCATCGGCACCAATCCCAATCGTGTAAATTTTTAGGTGATTACTAGCTGCAAGATCGGCTGCTTGTAATGGCGATACTTCACCAGCGGTATTCGCACCATCAGTTAATAAAATTAATACCTGACTCTCTGCTTTTTGATCTTGCATGCGTTTGACAGCAAGCCCAATGGCATCACCAATTGATGTGGCTGGTTTATCATCAGTAATACCAATAAATGCTTCATTGAGTAGGGTTGATACCGTTTTATAATCAAAGGTTAACGGTGTTTGAACATAAGCTGTCGTACCAAACAGAATTAAACCAAGACGATCGCCTGCTCGACGCTCAATAAAAGCACTAGCAACTTGTTTGGTCGCTGATAAGCGATCAATAGGGCTATTAGCAATAATAAAGTCTTCTTCTTGCATACTGCCTGATACATCAACAGCAATCATTAAGTCACGACCTGACATGGCTTGTTCAATAGGTTCTCCAAGCCATTGTGGACGGCAGCTAGCCACTATTAATAATACCCACGCAATACTCGCTAAAATTAATGGCCACTGTTTTTCAGGGGCCATAGTAATATTTGAGTTATCACCAAAGTCTTCTAAAAAGGGGACTTTTAATGCAGCTTGTTGCACGGGGGCTTGTGCAGGTACTAACCATCTCACTAATAAAGGGATAGGTAGGGCAAGTAATAACCATGGCCATTCAAAATGAATCATAGCTTTTGTCCTTTTAGCCATAATTCACATAAGCTAATTAATGCATCAAGGTCGAGGTCTTCAGGTGCTGTTTTTCTAAATGGAGCTTCAGCAAGGCATTGACCTAGACCTTGACTAAATGGTTGACCATCTACGCTACGATCTAAATATTCGAGCCATGCTTGTCCTGTTAAACCTGCACTTTGTTCACGAGGAGTGATACTAATTGTGACACGGCGTAGCCAGTTTGAAATCTGCTGTAATTTTTGTAAATCGTTAGCATCAGAACTAGCTTTGATTTCTAATAATAAAGTCTTAGCACTGCTTAATGCTGTTTTACGAGTGAGTCGTTTAAATAACCACCATGCAGCATAAATACTAAGCGGTACAATAATTAGCAGTAACCACCAACCAATGGCTAGCGGCCACCAACTTATGGCATCAGGCAAGTGAATATCACGTAAAGCTAAACCCTGCTCCATTAACGTAATACCTCAAGTGGATCATCTACCGTACTGCATTGCAGAAAGTTCATACGCCATTTTTTACTGATTTTTTGTAGATGGCTTTGCTGTTGTAGAAAACGTTGTTGATATTGTTCAAGTCGTTGTTTGTCAGCACTATCTATAATGATATCTTTTAATTTATCTGTGAAGCGAAAGCGGCCTTTACTAGGTAACTTGCTTTCCAATGGGTCATAGATATGAATCAATATGATTTCGCAGTGTTTACCTAGTTTTATCAAATGCCGCTCAGCTGATTCGTTTAGGTTTCGAAAATCACTAATAAGATACACTAAGCTACCTGGATGTGTATGTTGATTAAGACGAGTTAATACTCGTTCTAATGAAATAGTGTTATCTGATTGCGTGTGATTAGGTTTCACCAATGCATTGAGAAAATGTAATACAGCATGTTTACCACCTTTAGGTTTAATTTCCTGACAGTGCTGGTGGTTAAAAATTTGACCACCAATACGATCACCATTGGCATGTGCCTTCCAAGCAAGTAAGGCAGCTAATTTAGCTGCTTGAACCGATTTGAATACACCTCGTGTGGCAAAAGCCATGGTCGGGCTCATATCAACGGAAATAAACACAGGGCGTTCACGTTCTTCACGATAGATTTTAGTATGCGTTTTATCACTACGGGCCGTCACTCGCCAATCAATACTACGAATATCATCACCTGCTTGATAAACTCGTGCCTCATCAAACTCCATGCCTCGACCTTTGAAGCGAGAAACATAGCCACCGTTTTGACTGGATTTAATTTTATGTTGCCTTAGCGTGAGCATTGATGCTGGCTTAGCAAGGCTTATAAGCATCTTTAGACTAGCTGAGATCAGATCTGAGTTGTTTGGTGTAACCGTAGTCAAAATAACGACTCCTTACGGTACAGCAACACGCGCTATGATTTGTTCAATAACCTGATCGGTTGTAATACCTTCTGCTTCAGCCTCATAAGATAAAAGCAGGCGGTGCCGTAACACATCAAATGCCATATCTTGAATATCTTCAGGCGTCACAAAATCACGTTGCTGAAGCCAAGCACGTGCTCGGGAACCGCGATCTAAAGCAATGCTAGCACGAGGGCTGGCACCATATTGCAGCCATGTTGCCATATCTTCGCCATAGGCTTGTGGTGTGCGAGTGGCCAAAATAATTTGTAATAAGTATTGCTCTAAGTCATCACTCATAAACACGTCTAACACTTCTTTTCTAGCCGTGAATAAGCTCTCTTGACTGATTTGTTCAATAGAAGAAGATTCGGATAGCAACTCACCTCTAGCTTCAGCCCGTGCCAAATGCAAAATATCTTTTTCATGTTCAGCGTGAGGATAGTCAATTTTTACATGCAGCATAAAGCGATCGAGTTGAGCTTCTGGCAGAGGATATGTACCTTCTTGTTCAATAGGGTTTTGTGTTGCCATCACCAAGAATAATGCTGGTAAAGGGTAGGTTGCTGCACCGACGGTGATTTGTCGCTCCGCCATAGCTTCTAATAAAGCTGCTTGTACTTTAGCGGGAGAGCGGTTGATTTCATCGGCTAGAATTAGGTTATGAAATAACGGCCCTTTTTGAAACTCAAAGCTACCTTGTTGTGGGCGATAGATTTCTGTTCCAGTTAAATCGGCGGGCAGTAAATCTGGCGTAAATTGCACACGGTGAAAGTTTGCTTCAATGCCTTTACTTAAAGCGTTAATGGCACGTGTTTTCGCTAAGCCTGGTGCACCTTCAACTAAAATATGACCATCGGCTAATAAGGCGATAAGCATTCGTTCAACTAAAATATCTTGACCGATAATCTGCTCACTAATGAAGGCTTTAAGTTGATTAACTGCTTGTTGTGATTGCGTTAAATTGGCCTCTGACATGCGTTTTTTGTCCTTAAGTTTACTAAGTAGCAATGTGTTTATTGCACTATCTGACGGTGCTGAGAATTTAAAGTTCCAGCCTATGAGTTAAATTTTTTGTGTTAATTTTCGCTAGGTAATAGGGCTAACAAATCAATAATATTCATTTTAATAGCGAGGCGGGTGAGCTCAATATCACTCGATACACCCAGTTTTTTCTTAATTATATAATGCGTATTTGATACGGTTTTAGGGCTGATGTTAAGGGTTTCAGCTATTTCATGTGGTGGCATTGCTGCTACTAACATTCGTAATATTTCAAATTCTCGTACGGTTAATTGATCTAATGCTGCACTGTCGCTTCCTAGTTTTTCTAATGCCAATGTTTGAGCAATATCTGCGCTTAGCGTTTGTTTACCTTGTTGTACCTCGTAGATAGCACGGATTAACACTTCAGGTTCACTACTTTTAGTGACATAACCCAAAGCACCTGCACGAGTAGCTTGTATGGCAAAACTGGGATTTTGATGCATGCTAAATACGATAATCTTTGCATCAGAATCAAGCTGTTTTATGCGTGTGATGGCTTCTAAACCACCTTGACCTTGCATAGAGATATCCATCACCACAATATCAGGTTGGTAGGATTTATAGTTTTGATAAGCTTCAGCACCATCACTGGCCTCAGCGACTACTACTAGATTAGGCTGCTTTTGCAGTAGTGCCCGGTAGCCTTCTCGTACAATGGCATGGTCATCAACCAGCATAATTTGAATCGTTTTATTGGCGTTAGTCATTATTTGTATCGGCTTGCTTGCTAACAGGAATCATGATGTTAATGATTAAACCAGAAGGGTGACGGGCTGAAATCATTAGTTTACCACCCAAGGCCATAACACGCTCACGAATACCCAATAAACCAACGCCTAAGGTTTTATCAAAATGTTCGAGTTCAGCTATGCCATCATCGCTGATTTGTACCTCTATCTGTGACGTATCAAAATAATTAATAATGACATCAGATTGTGAGGCTTTGGCATGTTTGGCGATATTGGTTAAACACTCTTGCACAATGCGATAAATATTAACGGGTAAGGGTTCTGGTAATTGATCGATATTACCTACGATATGCATTTTATGACTGGTCTGTTCATTGCTGCGATTATTCCAATTACTCACTAGATTGTTCAAACTTTGCTTTAAGCCTAAATCATCAATTTCAACAGGGCGTAAACGACTTAACATACTACGCAATACATCCATCATATGATGTGTGATGGGTTGAATCCGTTCAATTTCTGGAACGAGCTCAGCACACTGCTCTCTAGCTGTTTGATTAATTGAACTAGTCACTGCATTAATACCCGCTAAGCATTGGCCAAATTCATCGTGCAGTTCACGAGCAATATAGCGGTGATCTTCTTCCTGAATATTCATCAGTTTTAAGGCTAGCTGCTTATTTTCTGAAAGTGCTTGTTGTTGGGCTATGGCAAGGGCATTAATAGCATCACTGGTGTGCTTCCATTCTTTGATATCAAAGTCTGGCAAGCGAGTTTCTAATTGGCCATCTTGCATTTGTTTTAATCCATTAATAATAATATGGGCAGGACGCAATAGCCTGTTTATAGTGATATAAACTAAGATGCAAACAGCAAAAATACTGACAAATAGCACACCAATTACGGAGCGAAGCGTATTCCATGCTCGAGCCGTTTCTATTCGAGCATTTAATGTAACGACTATTGAACCGTAGTCCATGGCATTAAAGGAGACATTTTTTTTAACTTCAAAGTCAGGGTGAAATAGTCGCTGATACAGCTTGCCGAACCAATTTGGCCAGCTACGCTCGGAATCAAAATTTTCATTGCAAATTGTTCTTCGGCGTTGCTCAGAGCGAGATAGAAATTGAATGCAAGATCCTGAAATACCATTAATATCTGGCCATAACTCGGTGTTGGGGAAGGTGCTAGACATATCATAGCGAGAGAACATTTGGAGTAACTGACTCGTGACTTGTTTATGGATCAATTTAGCCGTCAAATTGGCTTCTGATTGAGCTTGTCGATCAGTTTGATGCAGTACATAAAATGCACTAGATAGTAAACATACAATGGCAATCAAAAGAATATTGGAAAAGAGATGTACTTTTAAATTCATTGAATACTATTGCCTAATGAGTGTGGATCTAGTGTAGGGCGAATAGCTAATTATTGGAAGGCAGATGTCATTACAAAGGAAATTTGCCCGTATTTTGCGGGCAAATATGAGGTGACGGTGGAAGTTAGATCGCGTGTAATGTTTATTCATGATTTTCTAATCTATAAGGATTTTTACATGCCTAAATTAGCTAATGTTTTTATGAAACTGATTCCACTGACTGTTATCTGGGTGATAGCAATTTATACGATCACAGTGGAGGCAAATGAAAGCGTTGAAAATAGAAACGTTATGGTGCCGGTAATTGTATTAGATATTGAGTTACTCGGTGATACAACAGTACAAAGTATGCAAGCAAATGATGAAATGTTAATGGCTAAATATAGTAATGAATTACGTCGACAACTCACCGATGAACATATCTTTACGGTTTTAGATGACCATTATTCTCTTTCGATGATACAAAAACAGTCACAACATCAATTTTTACATAGATGTAATGGTTGCGAATTAGTCCTAGCGGAGAAGTTAGGAGCAAAACAAGTGTTAGTACCGTGGGTGTTTAGAATGAGTAAATTAATCCAAACTATGTATATAGAAATAAGAGATGTCGAGACGGGCAAAGTATTGATGCATATAGGTAGAAATTTTAGGGGGAATACAGATGATGGTTGGCAGCATGTTCTAAACCGTTTAGTGGAAACTATCAAAGAAAATAATGGCAAACATACAAGCGGGAAATATGCCCGATAGCAATTAAGTTAAGATAAATGTGCTTAAAAATAATAACTATATAAAAATTAAAGGAGAGAACATGGAAATTTTATTAATAGGTGGTGTACTCACTGCAATGGCGTTGATTTTATCAGCATGGTTAATGACATTTGCAAAGTGGTATCCAATCCCTGGTATTGATGGTACGTTTGATTTTGCCACTATGATCCGTGCTCATGTTGATTATGCTTTGATGTCATTATTTAACTTTGGTTTTTATGGTGCAGCAATGGGCGCTGGTGTTGAGCTACCTGTTGTGGCTTGTTGGTGTGTCGCAATTGGCGGATTCACTAATCCAAGTATTTTTGTCGTTGCAGCCTTGGATGAGAACTTTTGGGACAAAATGATATGGAAAGTCTTATCGGGTCTTAGTTTTATAGTAACAACGGTAGGTTTTGTAGGTATCTCTTACACCTTTGTTATGCATTACTTAGCAGTATAATTTAATCAAACTAAGTATGAGAGTAGAAAGAACATCATGAATTTATCTGCAGTTCAGTGGGCATCACCATGGGTATTGTATTTACTACCGCTTATTGTCTTACCGTGGGTGACGCGTAAACAAGAAAAAACGGTGGTATGGAGTCAATTTGTACCTGTCGATCCAGTTTCTAACTTTATCGGTGTGGCATTTAAGGTTTTGGCCTCTATTGGCTTAGCTAGTTTAATTTTTGCTTTAGCAGGCCCTTATTTTCCAGAAAAACAGGTTGACCGAATTGGTGAAGGTGCTGAAGTTGTCGTGCTGGTGGATCGTAGTCGAAGTATGGATGATGCCTTTGCGATTAAAGGGCAGTTGTTAATGGCTTCTGTAGGTAAGTCTGACAGTAAACGTCGTGTGGCTAAAAAGTATCTACAAGAATTTATTGATAAACGCCCTGATGATCGGTTTGGTTTTGTTTTATTTAGTGATAAGGCGCTGGATCTATTACCTTTGACCTATAACAAAGACACTATTCGAGCTACTGTGGACGCTAGCGCATTGGGGAAAGGTCTATCTGAAACTAATATCGCGAAGGCTTTGGTTAAAGCTGCTGAAATGTATGAAGGACAAACTTATCGAGGTTCACGGACTGTGGTGCTGGTGTCTGATGGTGGGCAGGAATTTAGCGAGGAAGCGAAACAGAAAATATCCGAACTCTACAAGCAGCATAATTTAACGCTTTATTGGCTGTATATGCGTTCTATAACCGGTATGACTCTTGATGCAAAGCCAGGTGATAATAAATTGTGGACCGATACACCAGAAAGAAAATTACATACTTTCTTTAAATCGCTGGGGATTCCTTACCGTCCTTTTGAAATTGGCTCGATGAAAGCTTTTTCTGAAGCGATGGATACGATTGATAAACAGCAATATCAAACTTTAATTGTGCAAGAAACGTTGCCGAAAGAGGATAAATCTACAGTATTTATGATTGTAGCGATGCTGGTAATGCTCATCCTGTTGCTGGCTCAGTTGTACACGGCATGGGGAGTGAAACAAGCACATCAATCCATTAGGACTGAGTAAGTTGGCTTCTCACTAGGGCACAGAATTTTTCGACGGTTTTCTTTCTTTTTCTATTTTTAGCAACAAGCAGACCGATGGTTCTTGGTGGAAGCTTGGGATCGAGATCAACAATTTCGAGTCGATATTGTGCTTTTAATGCTGAAAAAGCTTCAGGAAGAATACTAAACGAGGCACCACCTTCAACTAAATCAAGAATAGAAGATATGGTGTTTACTTCGGTGACATTGGTGTATTTAATTTTGTTATCAGTAAAGTATTTATCAACTATCTTTCTGGTTTCAAAATAGTCAGAGAGTAACACTGCTTTTAATGAGTGGGGCTCTCCAGCCATGATAGTAGTGGCTAGGTTGGCATGATTAGGTGAGATGATGAGTTTCCATTTTTCATCAAATAATTTTTCGAATTCAATATCAGGGTACTCTTTTTGTAATATGAAACCGATGCCAATATCAATATCACCACTGATGACTTTTTTTTCAATATTGTGGTTTGTCAGCTCTTCTATCTGTAAAGAAATATTGGGGTTATTGCGATCAAACTCAGCGACTAAACTACGCAGATATAAGGAGTTGATGGATTGTAGAACGCCTATTTTAAGTGTACCAGCCTGGCCTGCTTCAATATCAGAGACAGACTCTTTTAAAAGGGCAACTTCATTGAGTATTTTTTGGGCAGACTCTAATACCAATTCACCGTTTTCAGATAGTTTCACACCGCGTCCAATCCGCTCAAATAGATCGGTGTTAAGTTCCTGTTCTAATTGTTTTATTTGGCTTGATAAGGCAGGTTGAGTGATGTGTAGTTTTTCGGCGGCTTTATGAAAGTGCTGCAGTTCAGCAACCACTTTGAAGTAGCGTAAATGTCGAAGTTCCATAGCGTCATCCAAATGCCAATTGATTAATGTAAGTTATCAATATGATAGTTATAAAAACTTATACTTTCAATAGAAACTCTGAGAGTATGCAATTTGGCAAAATTAAATCGTTATCTATTTTTAGAAGGAGGGAGAAAATGTTTCAACAATTATTTATGACTATTCGTCCTACTTCCTTAGTAATAAAAGGAAATCTTCACAATGGATAGCACGCTATTTTCAGGCATTATTGCTTACACTATCACGCCGTTTACGGAGGATGATAAGCAAATTGATGTCAATGCCTTGAACGTATTAATTGATGCTTTGATTGAGTCAGGTGCAGATGCTATTGCTGCATTAGGAAGTGCTGGCGAAGGTGCATATTTAGATGATGATGAATGGCAGCAGGTGGCAGTACAAACAGTTAAACAGGTTAATGGTCGTGTGCCAGTTATCATTGGTATTGCTGAACTCACTACCAAGAAAGCGGTGGCAAAGGCAAAGTATGCTAATGAGATAGGGGCACAAGCCATCATGGTTTCACCATTTTCTTATTATCGCTTATCGGAAGATGAAATCTTTGATCATTATTTGGCTATTTCTGATGCGGTGTCGCTTCCTATCATGATTTATAACAATCCCGCTACGTGTGGTGTGGATATGTCGCCTGAGTTCATGTTGTCGATGGTTGAGAATATCGATAATGCAACCATGATAAAAGAGAGTACAGGTGACTTGCAGAGAATGCGTAAGTTACGCCGTTTATCAAAAGGAAACGTCCCCTTCTTTAACGGCTGTAACTATATTGCACTTGATGCATTGAATGCAGGGGCTATGGGCTGGTGTACGGCAGCGCCTTGTTTAGTGGGGGACTTACCGAAGCAATTATTCGATAGCGTTCAACAAGGTGAAGTAAAAAAATCCAAAGCACTGTTTGAGCAACAATTACCATTATTAGAATTTATTGTTAACGGTGGTTTAGCTTCTACTGTGAAAGCAGGCTTGGGTATTAAGGGGATGGAAGTCGGTGTGGCAAGACGCCCTTTAAAACCATTAACACATGATAAAAAACAACAATTAGAAAAAATCCTGTTGAAGGTGACAGGCTAAAAGGTAACAGAGAAAAAGCAGTTTTCACTGATGGCTGAAACATTAGTGAAAATTTAAGATCAAATTATAATAATTACGATAATAAAAGAGAGGAAGTTATGGCAGATCAGCAACATTTACAATCAGCTCGTGAGAAGGCGTTGGCATTAGAGAAGGTTGTTAATACCGTTGTTATTGGGCAACAAAAAGCAATTCGATTAATTTTGATTGCCTTGCATGCACGTGGACATGTATTGCTAGAAGGTGGTGTAGGTGTAGGTAAAACTACCTTACTACGAGCATTTTCAAAAGCATTAGGCGGAGCATTTGGTCGTATCGAAGGTAGTGTTGATTTAATGCCTAGTGATTTACTTTATAGTGCTTGGGTTGATGGTGAAGGTAAACCAGTTATTGATCCGGGCCCCCTCATTGCACATGGCGATGATACGGCAGTATTTTTCTTCAATGAAATTAACCGTGCTCGACCACAAGTTCAATCTCTATTATTACGTGCCATGGCTGAACGTAGTGCTGAAGCCTTTGGTAAAGAATACAACTTCCCTCATATGGTGGTATTTGCCGATCGTAATGGTGTGGAAAAAGAAGAAACATTTGAGCTAAGTGCTGCAGCACGTGATCGTTTCTTATTTGAGATTGGTATTTCTAACCCAGAAGAGCTGGACGACCGTAAAGCATTAATTTTTGATGCTAAATTCCATGATGTTGATGAATTATTGAGTGATTTCAAAGAACCACTTTTAGATTACACCGAGTTGAATGCGCTTGATAAAGAAGTCCAGCAAGCGGTATTTGTCTCTCAAGAAATCGAAGACTACATTATTCGAATCTGGGATGCGACATGGAAACCGCATGAGTTTGGCATTGATATTCCAGATGTGTTTATGGAAGATTTAGTGGTTTCTGGTGCCAGTGTCCGTGGTATGTCTGCGATGGTGCGAGCAGCCAAAGTATCTGCTTGGTTAGAAGGCCGAGACCATGTCCTACCAGATGATGTGCATACTGTATTATTTGCATCATTAAGTCATCGTGTATTTTTATCGCCGATTTATGAAGGCCGTCGTGAGCAGATCATGCCTCAGTTTATATCAGCATTACGCGATCATATTTCAGCCCCATAAAACGAGTCTACGTTCCATATTTTTCCGTCATAACAGCGGTCAAATATTTTTCGTAAACCTCGTTTTGTAAAGTTATAAGGGCTTATATATGAGCGAAAATAAAAAACGACAACAGGATGAGTTTAGCTATCGTTATCCACATAAAGTCTATGGTAGTTTGCCAGGTGTTCATCAAGGTAAATCATTAGGGACGGGGGATAGTTTCGCAGGCTTTTCCGATCTGTTTGATTATCCTGATCCTCGACGCTTAGATTTGCGTGCAACGATCCGTGACAATATGGCGACAGGTAACGATAATTATCTAGTTAAGCGTTATCAACAGCGGTCTCCGATTACGTTATGGATGATGGCTGATTTATCACGTTCGATGGCGATATCTAATGTCAATCATGAGCAATTAGCCAATTTAACTGAGTTAGTGGCACATTCTGCTGTGGGCTTAGGTGATAGGTTTGGTTTGGCTGGCTTTGATTCAGGCCTTCGTCACGATGTTCACATGATGCCTACACGCCAACGAAGCATGCCACTCATTGCTGCAGATATGATTCGAGATGCGGGACCTGCAACAACAGCAGGTGTTGATGGGTTGATTCATGCGGCTAATATGATTACGAGTAAACATGCAATTGTGTTTTTAGCTTCTGATTTCTGCTGTGACATTAATGTAATTGATAAAGCATTGAGGCAGTTATCACGTTATACCGTCGTACCCGTAGTGTGGCAGCATGATGATGTGAACCATTTACCATCCCATGCCGGCTGGACAGAAATGTGTGATTCAGAAACGGGCGAACGACGTAGTGTTTGGATGAGACCAAGCATTAAAAAACGTTGGAAGCAAACGATGGATGAGCATTTTGAACAGTTAACCGCCTGCTTTATGCGTCATCGAGTCAGACCTTTATTTACTGATGGTGATGTCACGGGTGAACAGCTAACAAACTACTTTTTAGGTAGGAAATAATAATGAGAAATTTAAGATACCAAGTCTTAAAATACGTGATGATGATTGTCTTCACGTTTTATGCAGGAATGAGTAACGCCACAGAAGATATGCTTAATGTATCTGTGGATCGTACATGGGGATTAGTACTCGGTGATGATCTTACTGTAAGGGTTGATCTGAGTGAATTATCAGTAGGTCTTGATAAATCCAGCCTACCTCAAGTAGAACAGCGTTATGGCACGTGGTTGTATTTGAGAGATGTGGAGCAAACAGCTGATCAATTAGCACTTCATTATCTTATTGTGAATGTTCCCATTAAGAACACCACAATTGATACGCCTAAGTTTGATGTGAAACAAAGTGATGAAAAATGGCTGACTATACCAGCACAACAAATCACCATTGGACCATCATTAGCGGTAGAAGGTGGCGTGAGTAATATCGATGTTAAACCTGATATGAAACCAACACTTATCGCAACGATTGAAACTGAAAATCAGCTAAAGCTAGCAGGCATTATTGCAGCTGTTTCTCTGTTGATGTTGGCCTTATGGCATTTTGGCTGGAAAACTAAAAATCGTCAGCCTTTTGCACAAGCGGTTCATGAATTATCTCGCTTTAAACTTCACACTGTTACAGCAGATGAAGCAGCTCGTGTTCTGCATACGGCATTTAATAGCACAGCAGGCACGGTAGTGGTATATGGCAAATTAGATGGCTTGTTTGTGCAACATTCATGGTTACAACCACTGCAAGCAGAGATCGAAGCATTCTACCAACAATCAGAACAGCACTTTTTTGCGAGAAATTCGCAACAAGGCCCTGATATTGATAGCGTGAGAAAGCTTGCTAAAGCGTGCCGTTCGAAGGAGATGCTAGCATGAGTATGTTAGGTATACAGTGGACATCACCCATGATGTTAATACTGCTACCTTTGCTACTGCTGCCATGGTTTACCCATAACCAAGATAAGACGGTGGCATGGACGAGCTTTGTCCCTGTCGACTCTTTATCTAATGTAATTGGTATGGGGCTTAAGCTATTGGCATCTGCCGTAATAGCGAGCTTAGTTATTACATTGGCAGGGCCATACATGCCTGAACAGAAAGTTGAGCGAGTGGGAAGTGGTGCTGAGGTGGTTATCTTAGTCGATCGTAGTCGAAGTATGGATGATCCATTCTCGACGCGAGGTAAAGCATTAGCGGTTAATCGTACGGTGGGTAAGGGTGACAGTAAGCGTCGCATAGCTAAAAAATATTTGATGGAGTTTGTTAATAAACGTCCTGATGATCGCTTTGGCTTTGTATTGTTTAGTGATAAATCACTTGATTTATTACCACTTAGTTATAACAAAGAGTCGATTAGACAAACCATTAATGCCAGTGCTTTAGGCAAAGGTTTATCTGAAACTAATATTGCTAAAGCGATGATTACTGCGGCTGAGATGTATAGCCAAGAAGATTATCGAGGTTCAAGAACTGTTTTATTAGTATCTGATGGTGGCCAAGAGTTTTCTGAAGAAAATAAGCAAAAAATTGCTGAGATGTATAAACGTGAAAACTTAACCTTGTATTGGGTCTATATGCGATCCACTACTGGACTCAGTCTACAAGAAGAAGGTGAGGGTGACTCTTGGAAAAACACGCCAGAAAAACGATTGCATAGCTTTTTCAAAGGGCTAGGTGTGCCATATAAAGTCTTTGAAATTGAATCAGTAAAAAGCTTTTCTGAAGCAATTGATACGATTGATAAACAAGAAAGCCAAACACTAATTGTGGATGAAATTATTCCACGTGAAATAAAAACAGCGCCGTTTTTTATATTAGCAATGATAACCATGATGTTATTAGTTTTTGCACAATTTTATACGGCATGGGGAGTGAGAAAAGCATATGAATAAATCATTATATTTAGCACATTGGTTATTAGTTGCTATTGCAGTGATCAGTTTAGGATTTATTGCGACGACTAGTTACAATTTATGGCAGACCAAGAAAATTAATGCCTTTATTAGTGGAGAGGCTCAAACAGAAGAAGTGCCTGAGCATTTAAAAGCACAATTTGCTCAAGCATTTAATGATGCCAAGCAAGGTAATAAGGAGCAAGCCCTAGCACTTTTGACTAAAGTACTAGAAAGTAATCAACCAGAAGTAGAAGCAGCTGCGTATTTTAATAGGGCTAATATCCATCTACGTGAAGCCCAAGCACTAGCGTCAGATGATTCTGCTCGTATTTCCTTATTAGGATTAGCAAAACAAGATTATCGTAGTGCATTGTTAGTTAATTCAAACTTATGGGATGCTCGCTATAATTTAGAATTAGCTTTATTAATGGCTCCTGAAGAACCAGAAATAGTACAAAGCATCAAGAAGGGTAGAAACTCAGCAAGTGTTGTGGTTAAAGCTGTTGGCTTTAGGGTTGATCTACCATGAAATTATCTTACCAATCTAGAATCACAGCCTCTGCGGTGCTGATGCTGGTAGTGGTTTTATTAATCATGGCTTCATTATGGTTTCCACGTACCGATCGTACCGTGAAGGTAATGGACTTATTATTTGTTCTTGATATTACACAAAGTATGGATGTAGAGGATGTTGATTTAAATGGTCAACAAGTGAGTCGAATAACATGGGCAAAAGAATACACCAAGCAAGTGTTACAACAACTGCCTTGTGGTTCGCATGTTGGTCTTGCAGCTTTTAGTGAGTCACGTAGTTTAGTGTTAATAAACCCTGTTGAAATCTGTGAAAGCTATAATGACCTAAGCCAAATGCTGGCGAAGATAGATGGTTCGATGGCATGGGCATTATCCAGTGAAGTATCTAAAGCGGTATTTGGTGCGATCAATCAAGCTAAGCTGATGGATCCAAGTCCTGATGTTGTATTTATTACTGATGGTCATGAAGCGCCACCTTTACATGCTGAGTTATATCCTAAGTATAAAAAGAAATTAGGTGATGTTTCTGGTATCTTTGTAGGTGTCGGTGGTGAAAAATTATTACCGATTCCTAAACATGATTTTGATGGTACTCGTAATGGTTTCTGGGAAGAGAATGATGTAATGCATGAGGATGTGTATGCCTCACTACGAAGTGATCAATCAACACGTGGCCAGAGACCTCGAACGGAACATTTATCATCACAAAAAGTAGGCCACATACAAGGTTTAGCAGACATGTTAAATTTTGAAGTGGTGACTTCACCTACTAAAGCGTCGACAGTGCTAAATACATTGCAGCAAAAAGTAAAAACACGTGACCAAGTAGTCAGTTATAACTGGGCACCATGGTTTGCTTCTATCGCTCTAATCTTATTGGTACTTTTGTACTTCCCGCTTAGGTTTTTTCGAGACTAAGTTATTAATTAATAAAGAGCCATTCATAAGAGAATGGCTCTTTAAAATTGTCAACTTCAAGTAAATTACACTCTATAACGGCCTGTTAGGTTTTATTTATAAACATAAGAATCGAACAATTAACCTATATTGAGCAGGCTTACTACGCTAATGAATCTGTGTCATTGATTAAAGTTTGGAACATATGATTAGATCTCAGTTTATCGAAATACACTTCATTCTTTATTTCATCTTTTAGCGACTCCGTCAGGCTGATAGCCACTTGTATATCAGCTAATGCCTCATCTTCTTGCTCTAGTAATGCCTTAGCACAAGCTCTCTGCCAATAGGCCAAGGCATAAGTTCCATCATTTTCTATTGCCTGGTCTGATAATGACAGCGCCCATTTTACTTCCCCTAAATCTAATAAAGAATCAGCCTTATAGGTAAGTGCCTCAGTGTCATCAGGTTTAATTTCTAAAATATGATCATATATATTGATCTTTTCTTGTTCGCTTTTTTCAAGTCCCGCTCTCATCCATAACGAATGTATTAAGTTTGAATTGGACACTTCTTCTTGGGTCGCTATTATTTGCTCTGAACGATTCTTTAACTTACTTTCTAATTCATTTAACCTATTTTCGTATTCGTTAGTTAGTATTGATAACTTTTCAGATGTAATAGATTCTATGTTGTCTTTTATATCGCGCAATGATTTCCACCCAAGAAAAACCAGGACAGAAGCAGCAGCAGTGATTATATAAAAAATGATATTTGTCGTGTCAGCGGTATATCTTATAACTCTATCCGAAGAATCTAGTTTTGCATCAGCAACTTTCTGGCTGACTTCAACTCTCAGGGTAGATTGCTCCATACGTAATTGCTTCAGCTCATCGAGAATATATCTTTCAATAAACGGCTTAAATAATGGTTCAGTGAGTGTTTCTTCGGGTTGTTCAATTACCTCTTGGGCATATAAATTAATGCTAAGACCTGAGAGTGTAATGATTAGCATCAGTAAAATATGGTTCACTTTAAACATTTGATTGTACCGTCCTATACGAATCTAACGTCCTACTAAGCGGACGTAATGGAGCAGCGAAGCTGCATAATGGAGATGAAGTTACGAGTTGAGAAACGTGTTATGTACTTTGAGCTACTACAACCATTGAGATATTGTTTTTTTGTCAGGTACAGATCCAGAATGCACCAGATGGTTATCTATTACTACAGCAGGTGTTTTCATTACGCCATATTCAAGCATAACTTGAGGACTCGACTCCTTGACTATATTAACCTGAATACCATCTTCATTAGCCACTTCCTCAATAAGCTCAGCTACCTTCACGCATTTTGCGCATCCACTCCCAAGCACTTTAATTTCTTTCATACGCTTCTCCTTATAATACATAGACCATATTGATGAACCACCCGACTAGGGTGAATGAAATGAGTAAAATCATAAAAATAATCGCTACAAGTTTCCAAGTCATCACTTGTTTTAACAATATAAATTCTGGAAAGCTTGCGGCGACGGTACTCATGCAAAATGCTAAGGTCGTACCGAGTGGAAGCCCTTTAACAATCAAACTTTCCATCACTGGAATCACTCCCGTAGCATTCGAATACAATGGAATCCCAGCCAACACCGCCATTGGGACTGACCACCATTGTCCACTACCCAAATTTTGTTCAAACCAATTTTCAGGAATAAAGCCATGCAAGGCGGCACCTAGCCCAACCCCTATAAACACCCATTTCCACACCCGACCTAGTATGTCCAACAATTCAGTTTTAGCAAAATCATGACGTTCAATAAACGAAAGCTTGGCTCTGTAACTATGATTACTGCCAGATACTACCCCTGTTTGATAAGCTTTGAGTGCGAAAGGTTGCAGTAGTTTTTCGGCGCGAATTAAATCGAGGAAAACACCACCGGCAATACCGATTGCCATTCCAACCATCACATAAACAAGCGTTATTTTCCAGCCAACAAGACTCAATAATAGCAAAACAGCCACTTCATTAATAAGTGGAGATGTTAATAGAAATGACATTGTGATCCCGATCGGGATACCTGCAGAAGTAAAACCAAGAAATACAGGTATGCTTGAGCAAGAGCAGAAGGGCGTTATAGCCCCGAATGTTGATCCCATGAAATAGCCGAAGAATTTATTATTCTCGGCTAAATAATCTCGCACCCTCTCAATATCGAGGGAGGCCCTAACAAGCGCAATGGCATAAATCATCAAGATCAAAAGGAAAAATATCTTTGTAGTATCTTCGATGAAAAACTGGACTGCTTCCCCTAGTTTGGAGTCTGAAGCCAGACCAAATAAATCGTAGGTCAGCCAGTCTGCTAATGTTGTAAAAATTGATAACATGATGATTTCTCATAATCGTTTACCCCTTTAAAGAAGGGAAGAGGACCTTTTGCAGCGTCCCAAGTGAGTGGAACGTACGGAATTGAAATCCTTGTTATGCTGTTTGCTGGCTTTTATTGTCATTAACTAATTATCTCATGCCATGCATAAACCGTTACAGAAGCACCTGCAATAAGCCCTATAGTTGAAAGAGTAAGTCCGCTATAAGATTTTTCTCCTAGCTCTGAAATCAATCCCGACTCTTGAGAGGGTATTGAATTGTAGTAAACACTAATAGTACTTGCTACAGGACTGTTTTGTGCAAGTTTGAACGTTTTTGGGAATACCTGAGTGTAAAATATAACTCTATGAGAAGTGTAAGAAATGCCATTGACTTTATACTCATAGCTTACCGAAAAATTCTCAGCATCTTGAAGTACCCCATCTACGTAGCGCTTACCCTAAAGTTGTACTTCGGTGTTTCCTCTTTGTCATTTTTGCCTTATTAGGGCTGCAAACTCTGGTATAAAGTTCACCTTTGGTCTTATGAATGATCCACCCATTTCCTGAACGAAAATAATCCTTGCTCCTCAAGGAAATCAACCTGTGCATATGTTGCTTCTCCTAAGTGAGTACGTGATGCACGCACTTTAACAAAAAGACATTCCACTGGGGGCTTATGATGACAACTAGCTAAAGTGGCAAATGATACGAGGCTATTACGATATTCTTGAGCATTGTTAACAGACATCTACCGTGATACTTCATTACGGTGAATACCCGATGATACTACACCGTGAGAATCTCCTTATTGAATGTAAGTAATTAAAAACACTAATGAAATAAATTGACAAAAATAGTCGGTTATTTCTCATTTACACCCTATGCAAGTGTAGAATTTTAACTTTATAATGCCATTAAATGGATGTTCCTTGTAAAAAGGGAGTGGGGTGAAATATGGCGCTCGATACAGTAAAATCACTTGCAAAAGTGAGTTTGGTATTTGTTAATTCTAACCAAATTCGCTTTTTATATTATATTCAAAGTCTAATTGTTTCTTTTACCTTAGTTCTGTCATTTGTCATCTATTCAGGCTATATATTCGATATTGAATACTTATATAGACCTGTTGCCGTAGGACCAGCAACTCACGAATTAACAGTATTCACGGTTTTTCTAATTGCGCTTTCTCTTTTATCCGGAAAAGTCAGCAAACGATCCTTGCGGCCACTCGTATTTGCCAGTCTAGCAGGCTTTATTGCCGTGTTACGTATCATTGAAATAATATCTAATGTAGAAATTGTCAGCCCATTGACGCCCTTTTCTTCAGTAGCTCAGGCCGCAATCAATCAAGGTCTGTCTCATGAAATGGGATTAAATACAGCTTTTACAATTTTATCATTATCAGTGGCTATTATCTTTAGACATAAACAGCCTAAGCTTGCTTTTACACTAGGTTCCTTTGCACCCGCTATTTCATCGGTAAGTCTAAGTGCATATACCTATGAGAAATTAGGCCCCCTTTATGGGGATATGTCTCTTATGACTATTGCCCTCATTTTGCCTATCAGTTTTGCTTGCTTGATCGACTGGTCCCACTATGCCTTTCTAAGAAAGTTATACCGGTCAATAGTAAGAAGTCGCGTGTTTAAA
>NODE-68-length-34709-cov-7.72367_pt1 | contig 34709 bp, 27 predicted proteins | sample MGYA00139097_ERZ477577 | MGnify/ENA metagenome assembly ERZ477577
GGCTTGCGCCTGATGAAAGGGGTAGACAGAAACTGCGCCTCCAATTTAGCTCGTGCAGCTCAACTTGACATTACCCCCCAGCGGGCTATGGGCAAGTTAATGGGATTGGCGATGTTCGTCACTACCATCTCCGTGTCCAATCAGCAGAGCTACAGTTTTCTCTCTTTCGCCGACTCCGTGTTGATGTGGTTGCCCATGCTCGTGATCTTCGCGATCACGGCCTATTTCCCGATCTCCACGCGCCCCGAGGCCTACTTTATACGCCTGCTGCGTAGTTACTTCCGCAGTGCGGAGTATCTGATGTCGATCATGAACTGGGGCATCACGCACAACCCGTCCCGCTTTGACCGCTGGCGAAAGGCCTATCAGGTCCATCAGCTGAACACCCTGCCGGAGAAACTCAATGGATGGTCCGATCGCATCGACACCAAGGCGCTGTCCGACACGTCGCCGGAGCAGATTGCGGCCCTGGTGAACAGCCAAGACGCCGAGAATTTCTACCGTCTGCTGGGCGCTTACCTCCGATGGCACGTATTTATGGGTGATCGCCGATAACAAGCCATACGAATTCCTTGCCCATAGGTGGCGAGTTGTGGATGTGGATGGGCAGAAAGTACTTTTACTCGCAGTACATTCCTCAGAGTGCAGCGATGATATAGGTCCCTGTTATCGTGCATTCGTCTGGCAGGACGTTTTCGCACCACTACCAGTGGCGTACGAGTAGATAGAGGTTTGCGGGGGGGCGAGTCTCGTGCAGCCCCCCTGCAGCAGCTACGGGCAGGTGGCGCTGCCGGTCTGCTTCTTCCGTTCGTTGCGGATGTTGTCAACCGTCTCGAGAATCGCCTTCTCGGCTTCTTCCTTCTGCTTCTCGGTCATCCCTGCCTGCTTGCTTTCACGCTTGGCCTGAAGGGCGTCGGCCTGCTCGTCACGTCCGGCGTCACGCAGCACGGCTTCCAACTCCAGTATGGCCAGCGCCCCGGTCAGGCCCCTCTTTTTCTGGGCTTTGTCAAGAACCTCCACGGCTTCGTCGGTCTTGCACTCGACCGCCAGTTTCATTCCTTCGCCGACGGCACCTGCGATTGAAAACCCGGAAATAAACGCCGCCAGCAGCAGCAGACCTGTAAGTAAGAGCAATCTTTTCATGATTTCCTCCCTGAAATGAGCGATTAACTAATGTCAATCTCGAAATGATGGGTCATGGAATGAGATCAGTTTTTGACTGGTAACTGTTTAACTGATGCCTTCCTGACGTTTCCCCTAGTGTCTTGTGTGAGGGTTAGTTATGTAGATTAAGCACAATCCAGTTTGGATCAAACCAATTCTTTTCTGAACCTCTCTGGGCCTTCAGGGAAACGACCTCAACCAAAGAACTTGAATCTCAAGCTCGGGTATCTATTAAGTGCGTGGTAAAAGAGACGATGCGGCAATGTTAACCGTTTAAGAAAATCTGCAAATTCAACTTAGTTCCTGATAAGTTTCCCACTGCACATTTTGAAGACCAGTGACACTGCCCTTGGAAACCTTATCACTTTCAAAAATTGGTCATTAAGGTTTCCAAAGCAAACCTGCCCAGATTAGACCACCAGCCTTAAACTAAAATACTACACTCTCACCTGAAAAAGTTCCTTCACCGTAGACACACCCACCCTATTTTAGAAAAAGGAACCCCGCCCCCTATGTGAGATTAGATATAGATCCGAAGCTATTTAGTTAAAAACTTACAAACGGGGATATTTATCTTTTGTAAAGAGAAAAAAATTATTTATTAATGAACTATCCCGCCGCAAGCGGACGGGGTATCTAAATTGTTTTTCGCCCCAAGGGGCGGGGTATTAAACCCGAGCTACGAAATAAAAAATAGCGGGGCAGGGGTGGGGCAAACAGTGTTGAGGAACAAAAAAGCACTCACGGCCGAAGCTGTAAGTGCCTGTATTTCATGGTGGAGCTAGTCAGGATCGAACTGACGACCTCTTGAATGCCATTCAAGCGCTCTCCCAGCTGAGCTATAGCCCCACACGGTAAGCAGTTAAAGGAATTTTACTTACCAACCTTTACTCTGGGTGTCAATAAAAATAAACACCGAATAAGGTCTCTTGCATCCCATTAATCTTGCCAATAAAGCAGTGCTCTGGTATCCTTCTCACTTTTACTGACACCATATTTTTCCAGACTTCCTGTTATACACCTAACTGCTTGGAAATCTGAATAAATTTCACATAATGTCCGTTTGTTGAAAAGGAAGGTTTTATGTATTCGCCATTCAATTTTTTATTCGGTTGGCTCTCCAATGATCTGGCCATCGATCTTGGTACGGCAAACACCGTTTTATATGTCAAGGGAAAGGGAATTGTTCTGCGTGAACCCTCGGTTGTGGCCGTCAGGCAGGATGCAAGAATGAGCAGAGTACTGGCCGTTGGTCAGGAAGCAAAACAGATGCTCGGCAAGACGCCGGGTAATATCAATGCGATCAGGCCAATCAAAGACGGTGTTATCGCCGATTTTGAAGTCACCGAGGCGATGCTTCGCTACTTCATCAAGAAAGTGCATAACCGGCGTACACTGGTGCATCCCCGAATCATCATCTCCGTTCCTTCAGGTATTACCCAGGTTGAGAAGCGGGCGGTGAAGGAATCGGCCGAGTCTGCCGGTGCCCGGGAGGTCTACCTGATCGAAGAACCGATGGCGGCGGCAATCGGTGCCGGCCTGCCGATCACGGAACCTACCGCCAACATGATTGTCGACATCGGCGGCGGCACCACTGAGGTTGCCGTCATCTCCCTGGCCGGTATTGTTTATGCCAAGTCCGTCAGGGTCGCCGGAGACAAGATGGACGAATCGATCCTGCAGTATATAAAACGTAAACATAACCTGGCCATTGGTGAGCGAACAGCCGAGCTGATCAAGACCACCATCGGCAATGTGATCCCTGAAGAGCCCTATGAGGTGATGGATATAAAAGGGCGGGATCTGGTCTCCGGTGTGCCTAAAACGATTACCGTCGGAGCCGATGAAATTCAGTCTGCCATTGCCGAACAGATCGATGTCATTATAGAAGCGGTAAGGGTGGCGCTGGAAGTGACACCCCCTGAGCTGGCCGCCGATATTGTCGATCAGGGTATAGTCCTGACCGGCGGCGGTGCGTTATTGAAAAATCTCGACAAGTGCCTCAAAGAAGAGACTGGAATGCCCATTATTGTGGCAGACGACCCGCTTTCGTCGGTGGTTCTCGGGTCTGGCCAGGCGCTTGATAATTTAGATATTCTTAAAGAAGTCACCATCGATTAAGGCCGCTTCTGCCCTGCAGCGGGAGAGCTGCCGTTCTAATAGTGAGTAAACAGTCCAAGGACAGAAAGACACGTATCGGGACCTTGCGTCTCCGCTCCGTGCTGCTTGCCGTATCTCTGCTGCTGGGAGGGCTCATCCTGCTGGCCTATACCTTCGGTGGCAGGTTCGGTGTTTCCCACCAGATTACTCTGGAAATCCTCGGGCCCCTGCAGTCCATCTCAGCCAAAGCAACCTCAGCCGCCCGCAACTTCTGGGATGACTATCTCGATCTTCTCTCTGTCCGGGAAGAGAACCAGCGTCTCAAAGCAGTGCTCAAATCCTATGAGGAGGATCTGGCAACCTACCGTGAGGCCTATACTACTTATCTGAGACTGCAGCAGGAACTCGATTTCAGAAAAGGTACAGATTTTCCCCCCTTGACCGCTCGGGTCATCGGCAAGGATCCAAGCTTCTGGTTTCATACTATCATCGTCGATCGCGGTGAGAATGACGGCGTTGTCGAGGGGATGGTGGCCCTGAACTCCAACGGAATTGTCGGGCAGGTGATCCACGTCTCTAACAATTACAGCAAGGTGCTTCTGGCCATCGCACCAAGCAGTGCCATAGATGTCTTCGTTCAAAAGACCAGGGTTCGGGGAATCCTGAAAGGTGTTGGTGAAAATGGCTACCAGCTCCATTATGTGCTCAAGAACGCCGAGGTAAGCAGGGGGGATCATATCGTCACAGCCGGAATCGGCGGGGTCTTTGCCTCCGGAATTCCGGTCGGCACCGTATCTGCCGTGCACCGAAAGACAAGAGGCATGTTTCTCGAAATTGAGGTGGAGCCCACTGTCGATTTCCAGCGGTTGGAATTCCTGCAGCTCAATCTCTCCCTTCAGCAGTCGCTGATCCAGGGTAAAATCGATTCGTCGGGAGGCTGATCGGAGATGAGAGTCACCGTTTTTCTGCTCATTGGAATTTTCCTGATAGTCATGCAGACCACGATTCTGCAGGTCCTCCCGGCCTGGTTCGGCTTTCCCGACTTCGTCTTTATCCTGATTGCTTTTCTGGCCTTTCGATTCGACTGGCTGAGCGGCTGTCTGCTGGCATTCATGCTGGGTTGGATGATGGATGTGGTTTCAAGCATCTACCTGGGAATGTTCGTGGTAAAATACCTGATTGTCTTTTTTGTCCTCAATATGCTCACCCAGAACAGCCCGGTCAAAGAGGCCGCCTATCAGGTACCGCTGGTGGGCATCAGCTATTTTCTTATCCAGTGCGGCTTTTATGCGGCGCTAACCTTGGCGGCTGCCGATCTGGTTTCCCCCTGGTCCTGGCACCGGGTGGGAAGAGAGACCATTATCCTGATGATCGTCACCGTCCCCTGTTTCCTATTGTTCAACAACCTCTATGAGTATCTACTCAATAGACGTGTAGTTCCCAGGGTGATAAGAAAGAAGGGGGGAAACCGTTTCAGGCCTTAAGATGGAAAAGAAACTGTTCATAGAAGATATCGAAGAGATCACAGAGCATGATGAAGAAGCGGTAAACATGCTCAAAAGAAGGGCGATGGTCGCCGTGGGTGTCGTCATTCTCTTTCTGCTGATCATTATTTCGCGTTTCTGGTACCTGCAGATCAATCTCGGTGAGCACTATCGCGATCTGGCTGAAAACAACCGGGTTCGAATCCGCTCGGTTCCACCTCCCCGCGGCCATATTTTCGACAAGTACGGCCGGGAAATCGTTACCAACAGACCGTCGTTCAATGTCTCTCTGATCAGAGAAGATTCGTTTGATATCCAGGATGTGCTGAAAAGGCTCTCGGTGGTGCTTGACGAAGATATTGAGGCTCTCTGGGAGAGGATCAGAAAAGGTGCCGGAACGCCCCGTCATCTTCCTATCACGCTCAAGGAGGATGTCGACTGGGAGACGCTCGCCTATCTGGAGAACAATAAGTACAAGTTCTCAGGAATCAGAATCGAGGTGCAGCCTGTCAGGATCTATCATTACGGTGATTTGGGGGCAAATATCATCGGCTATACCGGCTCGATCAGCCCCAAGGAGTTAGAGGCCGATAAAGAGGGGGTCTACGAAGGCGGCGATCTGATCGGCAAACGAGGTCTGGAACGTATCCGGGAGGCGGATCTGCGTGGTGGAAAAGGCAGCAGTTCGACCGAGGTCAATGCCCGCGGCTTCGAGCAGCAGCAACTGAAACATGAGGATCCGCTGCCTGGTAGGGATCTCCAGCTGACAATTGACGTTGAACTGCAGAAGGCGGCCGAGCAATATCTTGCCATTAGCGACAAAGCGGGTGCCGTGGTGGCGCTGGAGGTGGATACCGGAAGGGTCCTTGCAGCGGTCAGTTCTCCGACGATCCACCTGGAGGATTTTATCGGCGGTATTTCCTTGAAAAACTGGAATGCGCTCCTTGAAAACAAGAGAAATCCGCTTCTCAATAAAGCGGTTCAGGGGGTCTATCCACCCGGTTCGACCTACAAGATCGTCACCGCCCTGGCAGGATTGAGCGAAGGGGTCATTACCGAGAACACCACTTTCTACTGTCCCGGCCACTACTATTTCGGCAGGCGCCTTTATCGCTGCTGGAAGCACAGCGGACATGGGACGGTGGACATCAGGCGGGCGCTCACTGAATCCTGCGATGTCTTTTTCTACCAGGTCGGGCAACGGCTCGGGGTCGACCGGCTGGCGGCTTATGCAAAAAAACTTGGACTGGGCATCAGATCGGGCATCGAACTGGAAAACGAGAAAGTAGGTATCGTCCCTACCAAGGACTGGAAGAGGAAACGGTTCAAGGAGAAATGGCATGAGGGCGAGACCTTGTCGGTGGCCATCGGCCAGGGGTTCAACAACATGACGCCGCTGCAGATCTGCCTGATGACAGCAGCCATCGCCAACGGCGGCAGGATCTATCAGCCCCAGATAGTGGAGATGGTCAAGACCACCGACGGAGAGATAATCGAACAGCTCACCCCGAAACTGCTCAGCGAACTGTCCAACCGGGATAAATCATACCTTCATATCGTCCAGGACGGGCTGTTCGGAGTGGTACAGGGCAAGCGGGGTACGGCCCGCAATGTGCGCATCGAGGGATTGACCGTAGCCGGCAAGACCGGTACTGCCCAGGTGGTTCGCCTGGCTGTATACAAAGGTTTAAAAGAGCAGGATATTCCCTACAAATACAGGGATCATGCCTGGTTCACCTGCTATGCGCCGGCTGATAATCCTAAAATTGCCGTAACCGTGCTGGTTGAGCACGGACTGCACGGCGGTTCAGGGGCGGGGCCGATTGCCCGGGTGGTGCTGAAAAAGTATTTCGAGCAGTATCTGTTGGAGCAGGCCAGGAAAGAGGCCGAGGAAGAAAAAGATGGCCAGGCATAAACGACTCGGACATAGAGGGACCGACTTACTAAACGGCCTAAAGAAATGATTCGTTTCGACAGAAGACTTCTGGCCCATTTTGACTGGTGGCTGCTGATCATGTTTCTGCTGGTCTGCGTCATGGCGCTGTTCAATCTCTACAGCGCCTCCTATCCACCGAAACCGGGGGGCATACCTCCTTATATGAAGCAGCTCTATTTCTTCCTGATGGGTTTTGGGGCTATTCTGGTGCTCCTTGCCGTCGACTACCAGGAGCTGCATTTCTGGAATTATTTCTTCTACATATTCGTGGTCGGCCTGTTGGCCGCCATTCTTATCATCGGCAAAACTGCCGGCGGCGCCCAGCGCTGGATCAATCTCGGCTTTTTTAATCTGCAGCCTTCAGAACTGGCCAAACTCATGCTGGTGATAACCTTGGCCAGTTACTACTCGCGCAAAGAGGTTACCGACGGTTATACCATCAGGCAGCTGGTGGTCCCGATCGGTCTGACTCTGGTGCCGTTCGTCCTTATCCTCCTGCAGCCCGATCTGGGAACGGCCCTGATGCTTGGCTTTATTTTCGTTTCGATGACCGTCTTTGTGAAACTGCGGTTTTCCGTCTATGCTATTTTGGGGAGCACCGGCGTGGCCATGGTTTTTCTGGCCTGGGACAAACTGCTCAAACCTTACCAGAAGCAGCGCATTAAGACCTTTCTCAATCCGGAAGGCGATCCGATGGGGCATGGCTATCAGATCATGCAGTCAAAGATTGCAGTGGGCAGTGGTGGAAGGTTCGGCAAAGGCTACCTTGAAGGTACCCAGGGCCATCTCCATTTTCTGCCCGAGCGTCACACCGATTTCGCTTTTGCGGTCTGGAGCGAGGAATGGGGTTTTTTCGGCAGCCTGTTCTTTATCTCTATCTATTTTCTGATGTTGCTCTGGGGGCTCTACTCAAGCGCTTTCGCCCGCGACAGGTTCGGCATGCTGCTGTCGTTTGGCATTGTCATGCTGATCTTCTGGCAGGCGGTTATCAACCTGCTGATGATCCTCGGCTTTCTGCCGGTGGTCGGGATTCCTTTACCACTTGTCTCCTATGGTGGATCGTCGCTGCTGACCACCCTGCTGGCCTTTGGCATCCTGCTCAATGTCAGGATGCGGCGCTTTCAGATCGGCCAGAATGGCGACTGATAAGGCCGGGGAGACCACCTCTCTGTTTTTTAAAGGTCGGATTGCCTCGATGGACGGATCAGGCCTTACTCAGGGCCTGCAGGACGATGTCTTTCAGGGCTCCAATGAAATCGGCATCATCGTTGAATGATTCGGTGGTCTCAAGACGGATGCCGCACTCGGCAGCCAGTTCTCTATATTCGATGTTTATTTCGACCAATGTTTCCACGTGATCGGAAACAAAGCTGATCGGCACCATGAGGATGTTGGTGCAGCCCTCAGTCCCGAGCATACTGATGGTCTCTGGCGTTGAAGGCGACAGCCACTCAACCGGCCCGGATCTGCTCTGATAACATATTCTGCCCTGCACCCCAGTAATTTTCTCCACCGCACCAATGGTACGCCGCAGGTGATCGACATAGGGGTCTCCCTCCTCGATGAAGGATACCGGCAGGCTGTGGGCGCTGTAGACCAGTTCCACCGGATTGTTGCCGAACAGCTGCAGCCCCTGGGTTATTTTTGCTGCCAGGCAGGAAATGTATCCGGGATGATCGGGCCATGAGCCGATCTCGATGAGTTCTTCCCCAATCGGGTTTTCCAGCAGGCAGCGCTTCAGCTCGTTCAGCGATGAGCCGCTGGTGGCGCAGGAATAATGGGGATAGAGACTCAGAGCAACAAGCCGATCGATGGCAGTGTTTCTCAAACTTTTCAGTGCTTCCTGTGTGGTTGGGTGCCAGTAGCGCATGGCTGTGGCGACGACGAAGTTTCCTTCCTCGCTAAGTCGCTTCTGCAGGGCCTGCTGCTGGTCCCTGGTGATTCTGGAAATCGGTGACCCACCGCCGATCCGACCATAGGTCTGCTCGCTTTTGGGTGCTCGTTTTCTGGCGATAAGCCAGGCCAATGGTTTCTGAAGAAAGGACGGTCCCAGCCTGATGATTTCCCGATCTGAGAAAATATTATAGAGAAAGGGCCTGATATCCCGAGGTTTTTCAGGACCACCCATGTTGAGGAGCAGGACGCCGGTGGAGCTGTTTCGATCGTTGAAATCGTGCTGATCTGATTTCATAATCACCAATCCATAACACATTCCCAGAAGGGTGAAAATAAAAGAATATGAAATCGCAACCTTGGCATTGAATAGGGCTCAGGTGGCAGTAAAAAAATTGACGAAAACTTGATTATGGGCAGGTGGACCATATATTATTAAAACAGGAAGTCAAAAGAATTGATACGTATAAGAGCTTCAGAGAGTCTTTGTGTTGATACCTCGGTTATTTCTTACCAAACCCCAATCCCTGCAAAAAATAGAGTTGTTGGCTTTCATCCGTTTTCATACTGAAATCAGGAGGATTCAGAACAACGGATTTGTCGAGGCGCGTCCATAGGGACGTATGTTTTTGGCAGTAATTGCTGCCTGAAAACCAGATGGAGGAAATATATGGAACTGAAAGTCGAAGCCCGGAATGTTGAGTTGAAAAAAGGCTGGCAGATGAAAATCGACGATGAGAAGGAGAAACTGCTTAAACACTACGCAGGTTTCGTTCTGCATCTCAGAGTGACGATTGAAGCCACGACTCACCATAAAGAGGGTGGTTACGAAGTCAAGGTCGTGGCTTCGGTACCAAACGACACAGTGGTAGTAACCAGAAAAGGGGAGATGGTGCGCCCCTTGCTCATCGAAGCATTCGATGTTCTTTCATTACAACTCAAGGAAATTCTCAGAAAGAAGAGAAAAAGTAAGAAGCAGGCTGAAGCTGCCGCCGTCAGCGACAGTGTCGGTGTCATAAACAAAGTCTCCCCGCATGAATCGTATGGATTCATTACCACCTTTGACGACCGGGAGATCTATTTTCACGAAAACGCACTGAAAAATGTCGAGATTGACGACCTCGTCGAGGGCGACAGCGTCATCTACGGAGAATCACTGGGGGATAAAGGACCCCAGGCATCCTGGGTGAGAGTGGCCAAGTAAATCTATCTCAACTGAAGAGTTCAAAGCCCCCGGAGCAGTTTTTGCCCGGGGGCTTTTTTATTCCGGGGACACAATACCTATCGTGTCCCCGCCCATACAATGGGGACACGATAGGTATTGTGTCCCCTCAATGTCCCCTCAAGACAGCTAATATTTCCTGAAACAGAACTGGTCGCTCTTATAGAGTTCAGGGTCGGCATCAGGATAGTTGACTTCCTCGCCGTTCCACGGCTTTCTCAAGGTGTAGTTGTTGTTTTCTTCAGTGACCACATTCGAGCGGTGCAGTGGAATCTTTCCACCGGCGGTGGCGATATATCGGGGAATTGCATCACCCGAGATATTGCCGTACATCGACTCAACGATGTCCCGGCCGACCTCGAGCGGAACCCGGAAATGGGTGAACTGTGGATTACGATAGCTGCAGTTGAAGATGTAATAGGGCCTGACGTAAGCTTCCTGGATCGTTTCGCAGAGCTTCCACATCTTCACCCGGCTGTCGTTGATGCCCTTGAGCAGGACGGCCTGGTTGAGCACGGTGAAGCTGCGTTTGGAGAGGCGGCGGAAGCTGTCGCGTGATACCGGGGTTATTTCCTGGGCGGTATTGATCTGGGTAACCACCCTGATCGGTTTTCTGTCGTTGCTCTTTTCGATAATGTCGAGCAGCTCGTCATTGACCCTCATCGGCACGGTTACCGGCACCCTGGTGCCTAGGCGCTTAACTTTCACATGGTCGATTTCGTCGAGCTGTTCGAGCAGCCAGTCGAGCATCGAGTTGGGCAGCACGAAGGCATCGCCGCCGGTGACCAGCACATCCCTTATACGTTCATTGGCCCTGATATAGTCGAGTGCTTCTCGATACGCTTCTCGTGAATAGATCTTGTCCTTGCGGCCGATGTGGGCGATGCGCAGGCAGTGGGTGCAGTACATGGCGCACATATTGGTGGCCTTGATGGTTACCACCCGGGGGTAGAACTGATCGATGAGTCGGGCCGGAGAATGATCGGCAGCCACCGGTGGAATTTCGATGCCGGCATTGTCGATCATTTCCCCGGTGGGGATAGACTGGAGCATTACCGGGTCATTTAATCTACCAGGCATGATCAGGCTGGTGTAATAGGGGGTCAGCCGCATCCGGTATTCTTTGGTGACCTGGGCAACCGAAGCCGCTGCCGCGGGGGGCAGGTCAATCAGCTCAGCCAGGGTCTCAATGGAGTCGACGGCATGTCTGATCTGGCCTGGAAAAGAATTCCAATCCTCATCCGACATCTTCAGCTTTCGCTTGATTCGGGCCTGGTTTTCCAGGATGGTTTCCCACAATTCAATGCCGCTGGGAGCGGCCTCGTCCTTTTCTTTCAGGTACGAATCGACCCGGTTGTTGGCTTCACCCGCAATGGGCAACGCCTGGGTCAGCCGCCCGCCTATGCTGACCATATGCTCGTCGATCTGCTGGTGCTTAAGGGCAAGGCTCTCAAGTGTTTCCGGGCGGATGCCGAAGGCCTCCGGGGAAAAGCGATGCTGCCGCCGGCAATGCAGCAGAAAGGTGAAAAGCTCGACGATCGGCTCGGTCAGTTCCGCTTCGCTGGCCCTGGCCAGCAGTTCATCAGCTCTGAGGCGGGCTTCCTCTCCCGGGTCTCCGATCTGCTCACCCGAAGGCTGCAAGGCTTCCAGCAGTGTTCTCGTATAGTTGTCCAACGCCGGCTCAGATGAAGCGGCGCCATCATTGTAGTTCATTGTTTTCTGCCTCGATTACGGTTTGTCTGATAAAGCCGACCCCCTGGCACAGCCCTTCGTCAACGTCATCCCTGTTTTTGGCCACCGAGACAACCCGGGCCAGAAAACTCCCCGGCATGACCAGAAAATTGGTGCCCGGGTGTTCGAGTATGACAAAATCCTTGATCAATTCACCGTTCGCGACTTTTCTGAAGGTTTCCCGTTCGTAGGGATTCTGAGGGATGTAGCCGGTAGTCAGTTTCTTGGCCTCTATTTTGTAATTATAGGTGCCCCAATGAATATTTCTAATATTGCCGTTCATTTCCATGAAGTGCGGTGGAAAACGATTTTCGGTCACCGCATAATATTCCAGCTCCGGCAGCATGGGCGAGCCTTCGGGGAGGGACTGTTCCAGGGTGAAGCAGAACTCCAGGGTGGTCTCCTGTTTCCTGGCGTTTATCTCAAGAAAAAATACCTCGCCGTCGTTGTCGACCAGGTAATCGCAACCGAAGATGCCACGATATCCTTTCCTGCCGAGCATCTTGCCGACCTCTATGGTGTAATCGTAGAGTTTCGTGCGTTGCTCATCGTTGACCGTTGAAGGAAATTTAGAGCCGATGAAGCGGTTGCCGTCGACAATGACCTGATCGGCCACTCCGGCGATGTAAACATCGTCTTCGTTGGCGACGACGGCCAGCACCGTCGGGTCGAGTTGATGCGGAATGAAACGGGAGATCAGGTAGACATCGTTGGTATTGCCGAAATTCAGGTCACCGGTCCAGGGTTTACAACAATTCGCATCCCGCCGCCTGTCTTAAAAATATGGGGATGCTGAACTGGTCAGATTAGGCTCTGATTACCTTCAGGATCTGTCTTTGTCAAGCAAATGGTTGCCCCTAACAGAAGTTTAAGAATTTTTTGCAGAAGATGTCAAAATGATTATGGTTTTATTTGTTAAGCGGTCTCCTCGAGTCAGTGCTCTCCGAAGGGAAATGGCTTGACTTATGGGGTAAATTTTGTGATTTATATTTACACCTTAGTGCTTTTCCGATGGAGGTGTGGAGATCTCAATTGGAAACAGGTGAAGGCAATCGATGCCGTTCACTGCGGCATTTCGTCTTTCAGCCACTATTCAAACGGTTCAAATGGTCACTGTCATTGGTGGCCGACCAGTGTCTCTTGGGTATCTAATTGAGAGATAGTCTTTAAAATCAAACAGGAGGGAGTATGAGTATGAAAAGAAAAGCATCATTATTGGCGGCCCTGACCCTGGGCTTTGTCATGGCGTTCAGTTCTGCTGCGGTCAGTGAAACCACCTTTGTAACCATCGGTACCGGCGGTGTAACAGGTGTTTATTATCCGACCGGTGGCGCCATTGCCCGTCTGGTCAACAAGGGTAAAAAAGAGCACGGTATTCGCGCTTCTGTCGAGAGTACCGGTGGGTCAACCTACAACCTCAACGCCATTGCCTCAGGTGAGCTGGAAATGGGTGTTGCCCAGTCAGACTGGCAGTATCACGCCTGGAACGGCACCTCAAAATTCAAGGAAAAGGGACCGAATAAAGACCTTCGGGCCGTATTTTCCGTACATCCCGAACCTTTCACCGTCGTTGCCCGTGCCGATTCCGGCATTAAGAATTTCGAAGATCTCAAAGGCAAGCGTGTAAACATTGGTAACCCGGGATCTGGACAGCGCGGAACCATGGAAGTTGTCATGGAGAAAATGGGCTGGACCAAGGACGACTTCAAACTCGCTTCTGAGCTCAAGTCTGCTGAGCAGTCAAAAGCTCTGTGTGATAACAAGATCGATGCAATCGTTTTTACGGTTGGCCATCCCAGCGGCTCGATCAAGGAAGCTACAACCTCCTGTGACTCCGTTATTGTTAACGTCCAAGGCGAGGTGATCGACGCACTGGTTGAAGAAAATGATTACTACAGGACAGCGACCATTCCAGCTGGAATGTATCGCGGCAACGATCAGGACGCCATGACCTTTGGTGTCGGGGCTACCTTTGTAACCTCCGCCAAAGTTCCTGAGAATGTTATCTATGTGGTAGTTAAGTCGGTTTTCGAGAATTTCGATGACTTCAAAAAACTGCATCCCGCGTTTGCCGTTCTGAAAAAAGAGGAAATGGTCAAAGACGGTCTTTCAGCTCCGTTGCATGACGGTGCTGCCAAGTATTACAAAGAAGTCGGCCTGATCAAATAGTTCGAGGCCGATCATATCAGGGTTGTGCACACTCGTATAAAGTGTGCACAACCTTTTCTTTTTTGTCCGGCCGGACAGGGGACTTCAAAGAGTTCATTGCCTGCCGAGCCTGGATTGCGGCAGGTGACTCACTGAACTTAAACCGCCCCACAAGAATTCTCATGGTGATCGTTGGAATGTAACTCACTTCACTGAACAATCGTTTGCCAGCTATGGAGAACAGGAGTCGATCATGACTAAGCCCACTGAAAAGCCCCTTAGCAACGATAACGTGCATGATATGATTGCCGAGGTCGATACCGGGGCTCGCAATCCCAAAGGAGCGATTCCTAAACAGGTGCTGTTCTACGTACCACTTATCTGGACTATGTTTCAGTTGTGGTATGCCTCACCACTTCCGTATATATTCAACTTGTTCGTGCTCAATTCGACCGAGGCCAGGGCGATTCACCTTGCCTTTGCAATGTTCCTTGCCTACACGGCTTTTCCCACCTTCAAATCTTCACCCAAGAGCTACATTCCGATCCAGGATTGGGTGCTGGCACTGGTGGCCTCGCTGAGTTCGGCCTATATTTATCTCTTCTACGAAGGTCTCTCAGAACGACCCGGAGATCCGACCAACCTAGATCTGGTGGTCGCCGTGATCGGTCTGGTCCTGTTGCTGGAAGCAACCAGAAGGGCACTGGGACCGCCGCTGATGGTGGTTGCCTCGATTTTTATTCTCTACACCTTTGCCGGACCGCAGATGCCCGAAGTAATCGCCCACAAAGGTGCCAGTCTGGTCAAAGGGATGACCCACTACTGGCTGACCACTGAAGGTGTGTTCGGTGTCGCTCTGGGTGTTTCCACCGGTATGGTGTTTATGTTCGTGCTCTTCGGCTCACTGCTTGAGTCGGCCGGAGCGGGCAACTACTTTATCCGGACGGCTTTCGCCGGTCTGGGCCACATGCGTGGCGGTCCCGCCAAAGCTGCGGTGGTGTCATCGGCAATGACCGGGCTGGTGTCAGGGTCGTCGATCGCCAATGTGGTGACCACCGGCACCTTTACCATACCGCTGATGAAAAAAGTCGGGTTTTCCGCGGAAAAGGCCGGTGCGGTAGAGGTTGCCTCATCGACCAACGGTCAGCTTACTCCGCCGGTTATGGGGGCGGCCGCGTTCCTGATGGTCGAATATGTCGGCATCTCCTATATCGAGGTCATCAAGCATGCCTTTTTACCGGCCATCATTTCCTACATCGCTCTGGTCTATATCGTTCATCTCGAGGCCTGTAAAATGGGACTCGAAGGGCTGCCCAGGCGGCAGACCAAAACTTTGGCTCAGAGCCTGCTCTCTTTTGTCGGGACCATTGTCTTTCTGATCGTTATCGGCGCGGCCACTTATTACGGGCTGGGCTGGATCAAGACGGTGGCCGGTGGAGCAACCATCTATATTGTCTGTGTACTGCTCTTTGTCGCCTACCTGGCGCTGCTTATGCTGGCCTGCCGGGTTCCCGAACTGGAACTGACCACCGAAATCACCGAGCTGCCACCACTGGGGCCGACTGCCCAGGCCGGTTATTATTTTCTCTTGCCCATCGTGGTGCTCATGTGGTGCCTGACGGTCGAACGTTTGTCACCTTCTTTGTCAGCTTTCTGGGCAACAGTACTGATGATTTTTATCGTTTTGACCCAGCGTCCGCTGAAGGGCTGGATGCGGAAAATGTCCGGCGACGACTTCAGCATCAGAAGAGGCTGGCAGGATCTTATAGATGGCATGGTCTCCGGGGCCAAGAACATGATTGGTATCGGCGTGGCCACGGCGGCGGCGGGTATCGTCGTAGGCACCGTGACCCTCACCGGCATCGGCCTGGTAATGACCGAATTCGTTGAATTTATCTCGGGAGGCAATCTGGTTCTGATCCTTCTGTTTACCGCCGCCATCAGTCTGCTGCTGGGTATGGGGCTGCCGACCACGGCCAACTATATAGTTGTCTCCACCCTGATGGCGCCGGTGATTGTCAGCCTCGGTGCCCAGAACGGCTTGATCGTGCCGCTCATCGCCGTCCATCTCTTTGTCTTTTACTTCGGTATCCTGGCTGATGATACCCCGCCGGTGGGGCTGGCTGCCTTTGCGGCAGCGGGGATATCGGGCGGCGACCCGATCCGAACCGGTATCCAGGGCTTTACCTACGACATCAGAACGGCGATTCTTCCCTTTCTCTTCATCTTCAACACAGAGCTGTTGATGATCGGGGTCAGGAATCCGCTCCATCTGATCATCGTCATTATCACAGCGATTATCGCCATGCTTGTCTTCGCTGCCGCCACTCAGGGCTACTGGCTGACCAGGAGCAAAATATGGGAGACTGCAGCACTTCTGCTGGTGGCCTTCACCCTGTTCCGACCTGGATTTTTCTGGAATCAAGTTTATCCGGAGCTCAACGAGCAGCCGGCTGACAACCTCGTCCAGTTGGTCGAGGAGATGGAACCTGGATCGCAGTTGCGAATGACGCTTAAAGGTGAAAAGCTCGACGGCACCGAGTTTACCATGGCGGTGATGCTGCCGGTCGGCGATGAACCAACCGGAGCCGAACGTATCCAGGCGATTGGCTTTGAGATGCGCGAGGAAGAAGGCAAAATACTGATCGACAACGTAATGTTTGCCAGCTCTGCAGAGAAGGCCAATATCGATTTCGATCAGGAAGTGCTCAATGTCCAGGTGCCCAACCCGAGGCCTCCGAAACAGTTGATGTTCATACCGGCCCTTATGCTTCTCGTTCTGGTCTGGTTCCTCCAGAAAGGCAGGATCAAGAAGCAGCAGACAGCCGCAGCCTGACGACCAGGCAGAACGATAATGAGTTGTTCCTAGTAGTTTCAGAGGAGAATAGGATGATAACCAAAATAATGGTTCCCGTGGCCTTTTCAAAGTATTCCCTGGGTATTCTCGATTTTGCCGCCGAAATTGCCAAACCGCTGGGGGCCGAGCTTCAGGTAGTCAACGTTATCAGCGACAGGGACCTGGAAGCGGTCAACAAGATCACCGAGTTTGGCTACAAAGTGGACAGCGACAAGTACCTCAAAACCATCAAAAAGGAACGGCGCGAATCGATTACGGCCATGGCCGATCACCTGACCCTGCCGGATGACAAGGTTTCCTTCACCTTTCTTATCGGTGATCCGACCTCAGAGCTGCTGCGCTTCGTGGTTGAGTCAGAGGTTGATCTGGTGGTCATGGGAATTAAAGCGCGGGAACTTAAGCACATGTTCGCCGGATCAGTGGCTGAGCGGATGTTCAGAAGATGCCCGGTGCCAGTTCTTTCCTATCGCGGAGACGATATTGCCGAACGTTTGCGTAAACGGGTGTACAGGCATATTGGTGATCATTGATCAGTGCTGAACATTGAAGGAGTAGGAGCGAAGGAGAGGCGCCGCCTCTCCTTTTTTGTGTGCAGAATATGAATCTGGATGATCACGGCGCTGATGGTCACTACTTATACAGAGGTGCAAGGTGGCAGATGAGATATATCTAATTGACGGCAGTGCCTTCATTTACCGGGCCTTTCACGCCGTCGCACCATTGACCAATGCGGAAGGGTTCCAGACCAATGCGGTGTTTGGCTTCATCAGTATGCTCAATAAACTGCTGAAGGACAAAACTCCCTCGCATCTGGCCGTCGCTTTCGACAGCAGGGGCAAAGTGTTCAGGCATGATATGTACCCCGAGTACAAGGCCAACCGTCCACCGATGCCCGATGAACTGGCGGCCCAGCTGCCCTATATAAAGGAAGTGGTAGAGGCCATGGGCCTGGTAAGTTTTGAGCAGGCTGGAATCGAGGCCGATGACATCATCGGCACCGCAGCCCTGGCTCTTGGCGGCAGGGGTAACAAGGTGGTCATCGTCTCCGGGGACAAGGACCTGCTGCAGCTGGTGGATGAAAAAATCACTATGTGGGACCCGATGAATGACCGAGTGATGGATTCTGCCGGGGTGGAAAATAAATATCAGGTGGGCCCCGACCGGCTGCTCGACTGCTTCGCCCTGATTGGCGACAGCTCCGACAATGTGCCCGGTGTCCCCGGTATCGGCCCTAAAACTGCTTCAAAATTGATCGTCGAGCACGGCTCCCTGGATGGGCTCTATGAACAGATTGGCAGCCTGAAGAAATCAAAGATGAAGGAGCGGCTGATCGAGAACAGGGAAGCGGCTTATTTGTCCAGGGATCTCATCCGGCTCAAAACCGATGTGGAGATAGAGTTGTCACCTGAGCGCTACACCGTGGGTGAGAGAGACGAGGAGGCACTAAGGCGGATCTATACCGAGCTCGGTTTTACCTCGCTGCTCAAAGAGCTGGACGGCAGTGGTCGGGCAATTCCAACAGACCATTTTAGCATCGTTACCAATCAGGATGAGCTGAAGAAGATGCTGGTGGAACTCCGCCAGGCAAAGCTTCTGGTCATCGACACGGAAACGACCTCGCTGCAGAGCAGAAGTGCTGAAGTGGTGGGGATCTCAGTCAATGGCGGCACCGATGACTGCTGGTATATTCCCCTCGGTCATGTCGACCAGGATGGCAGGCTGGTCGAGTTCCAGCTTCCCGTGGATCTTGTCAGGCAGGAACTTTCTGTGCTTCTGGAATCAGAGACGCTGCCCAAACTGGCCCACAATTTCAAATATGATTTATCGGTACTCAAGCATGGTTTTGAGGTTGAACTCAAAGGTCCGTTGCTCGATACCATGATCGCCGCCTATCTGGCGGAGCCCTCACGACGGTCGTTCAAGCTCGATGATCTCTGTCTGGAACTTGGTCTCAAACTCACCTCATATAAGGAAGTGACCGCTGGCGACAAACGCCAGGATGGCTTTGCCTATGTCGACATAACCCGGGCTGGCCATTACTCTTGTGAGGATGTATTTGCCACCCTGCAGCTCTGGAACCATTACCAGCCACTGCTTGAAGAAGGAGGGCAGGAGGCGCTGTTCAGCGGGGTGGAGATGAAACTCGTGCCCATCCTCGAGGAAATGGAGGCAGTCGGCATCAAAGTTGATCCGGTCCATCTAGAGAAATTGTCGGTGGAATTTCGCCAAAAGCTTGATCAACGCGAGAAACAGATATATGAGCAGGCCGGTCGCGAGTTCAATATCAACTCACCCCAGCAGCTTGGGACCATCCTCTTCGAGGAGCTGGGGCTGCCTCACGGCAGAAAGACCAAGACCGGTTACTCCACCGATATAAAAGTACTTGAAAAACTTGCTCCGCAGCATGATCTGCCAGCCCTGATCATCGACTACCGAAACCTGGCCAAGCTCTTATCGACCTATGTCGACAAGCTGGCACAGCTGATCGATCCCCAGACCGGTCGGGTTCACACCTCGTTCAATCAGACGGTAACCGCCACCGGCAGGCTGTCGAGTTCCAATCCGAATCTGCAGAATATTCCAATCAGAGGGGAAGAGGGGGCTCGAATCCGGGAAGCCTTCGTGCCCGAACCGGGGAAGCTCTTTCTGTTCGGAGATTATTCTCAGATTGATTTGCGGGTACTGGCCCACTACTCTCAGGACCCCGCGCTGATAAAGGCCTTCAAGGAAGGAGATGATATTCATACCAGAACGGCGGCTGAAGTGTTTTCGGTATCACCGCTGCTGGTCACATCGGAAATGCGCAGGGTCGCCAAGAGCATCAATTTCGGCATCGTCTACGGCATGAGCAGCTTCGGTCTGGCCAACCAGCTCCAGATAAGCAGAAGAGAGGCATCGCTTTTCATCGAGCGCTACTTCAACCTCTACACAGGGGTAAAGGAGTTCATGCATGAAATTGTCGAACAGGCGAGAAAAGACGGCTATGTGACCACCCTGTTGAACCGCAGGAGATACTTGCCGGAGATTGGAGCATCAAACAAGATGCGTCGCGAATTTGCTGAACGGGCCGCCTTGAACACGCCCATTCAGGGGACCGCAGCGGATATTATTAAACTGGCTATGCTCCGGGTTGATGAGCTGCTGAAAAGGAACAAGAGCTCCTGCAGTATGCTGCTGCAAATCCATGATGAACTGGTCTTCGAGTTGACAGAGGAACAATGCCTGGAGCTGCAGCCGCAGATTAAGCAGACCATGGAGCAAGCCATGAAACTCGATGTTCCCCTGGTGGTTAATATGGAGACGGGGACTGATCTGGCTAAATAATATGGAGGGGACACAATACCTATCATGTCCCAAAAGGGGACATGATAGGTATTGTGTCCCCGTATAACCACCTGTCAGGGGCGTTCCTCTATCGGTGCAAACGACCGTTTGGCCACTCCCTGATAAATCTGGCGCGGTCTACCGATGCGGTTGTTCTCTCTGTCCATGTGCATCTCCTGCCAGTGGGAAATCCAGCCGGGTAGGCGACCCAGGGCGAACATCACCGTGAACATGTTGGTTGGAATGCCCATGGCCCGATAGACGATACCCGAGTAAAAATCCACATTGGGATAGAGGTTTCTGGAGACGAAGTAGTCGTCTCTGCCGACCCGGTATTCCAGTTCCTGGGCAATATCCAGCAGCGGATCCTCGATATTCATCGTTTCCAGGATCTCATGGGTGACCTCTTTAATTATCTTGGCCCTTGGGTCGTAGGTTTTGTAGACCCGGTGCCCGAAACCTGTGAGCCGGTATGGGTTGTCCGGATCCTTGGCCATCTCGATATACTTATCGAAATTCATTTCGTCGGCGTAGATCGTCTCCAGCATCCTGATCACGGCCGCGTTGGCCCCCCCGTGCAGAGGTCCCCAGAGGGCCCCGACCCCGGCCGAGATCGATGGATAGAGCTTGACCCCCGAACTGCCCACCAGCCTGACCGTGGAGGTGGAGCAGTTCTGCTCGTGGTCAGCATGTAAAATCAGAAGCTTATTCAATGCCGCGGTCATCAGCGGTTCGATCTTGTAAGGTATATTGGGACGCTCGAACATCATGTTGAGAAAGTTGGAGCAATAGTTCAGATCAGCTCGGGGATAAACCAGCGGGTGGCCGATACTCTTCTTGTAGGAAAAGGCGGCGATGGTCCTTATCTTGGAAAGCAGCCGGGCAGTGGCGGTGGTGATTCCGCCGTAGGGATCTTCATCGAGATCCATTTCCGGGTAGAAGTCGTGCAGGGAACCGACCATGGTCGACAAAATCGACATCGGCGAGGCATTCGGCGGGAAATGATCGAAAAAGTGGATCATATCCTCATGGATCAGGGCGAAGCGGATCATGTCCTTTCTGAACGTTTCCAGCTCCTTTTCATTCGGCAGTTCACCGGTGAGCAGCAGGTAGGCTACCTCGATGAAGGTACAGTTTTCGGCCAGATCGGCGATATCGTAACCCCGGTAGCGGAGGATGCCGTTTTTGCCGTCGAGATAGGTGATACCGGACTCGCAGGAGCCGGTGTTCATATAGCCGCTGTCGAGGGTGATGTACCCCGTATCGCGCAGCAGGCTTCTTATATCAATCGCTTTTTCTCCGGTGGTACTCTTGACAATAGGCAGCTCGTAGGTGTGTCCATCGACGTTTAATTGGGCTGTCTGGTGGGCCATAATATCCTCGTAATTGGGTTTTCTCTGCCGCCGTTGGGTCCCGTTCAGTAATGTCGGTATTACCGTCCGTGATGTGCCGACCTGCAGATTGCTGGTAAGCGTGCAGTTCAGCGACAGGACCGGGCCTGGTAGAACCAGAAGATTGATCGCCTAACAGGATTTGTGTCGTACAGCGGTTGTTGCAGACGGATGACTGGAGCAGGAGTGCTGAAGTCATATCGTAAAACCATCACAATATAGCCGAAAATCGTATTTTCGGCAATTTCTCTTTTGTTAATTCCCCAAGGCCGCCGTAATTCAGCGGTATCGATTGTTGCACCGTTTAAAATTTTGCCTCAAGGGTACAGAGTAATTATAGGTGAGAAAAGGCAATGGTGAGGCTTGCTGTAACTTCGGAGGGCGATGGTTCAGCAGGCCGATGCACGATGGAGCAATACTGGCTATGACAGAGTTGAAAGAAGAGATGGCTCAATTGGAACTCCCGCTGCTGATCGAGTACGGGGTGCTTACTGAAGAAAAAGAAAAGGCGCTGGCAGTCTATGAGAGATACCAGCACAGTCCCGCCGCCGTGTCACTTTTGCGCTGCTATTATTCGGATCTGCCCGAGGCCCGGGAAGAGATGGCAGTCGACCTCAAAATCGTTGCTTCGAGGCAGGGCAGTGATCTTGTCGTCCTGCAAGCGACCAGCCACGATTATCTCTACCTCCACTCGGATAATCAGGTATTGCTGCTGGGAGAGTTCAAGGACGGAGTCGAGGATGAATCGATTCTGCACTATTTCCAGTTCAAGAATCGAGAAGATTTCTGGGAAAAGACCGGTGCCCAGGCGGCTGATCTGCCTTCCATGCCTGTCCCTGAAGCCCCTGCCTCGCCGGTAGTCTGTGTGGCCTGCGGCGCTGCCATAGGCGATGTTCATATCCTGGGATGTCCGGTCGAGCAATGCCCCTGGTGTGAGGCCCAGTTGAACCGCTGCAACTGCAGGTTCGATCAGCTCGGTATAAGCGCCATCGAAGAGGAGGAACAGCTGGAGCGTTTCGAACTACTTCTCGAACGCAAGGGGCGCATCCCATTCAAGGCCGGACATAATCCTTCCTATCCAACGGCTGGAGACGATCCGCTGCCTTTCTCGGAACCGAGTTAAGGGGACACAATACCCATCATGTCCCTTAAGGGACATGATGGGTATTGTGTCCCCAGAATGAAAAACCCCCGGCCGCACCGAATGGCGCCGCCGGGGGACATTGGCTCAATTTACAAACCGGCTGATCTTAGTTGGGATCCACCTTTTTCAGATATTTGTAGATATCCGAATCGGAGGAGATGACCAGAGAGGTGTTATCACCTACTATTGTATCGTAGCTTTCCAGAGTCTTCATAAAAGAGAAAAATTCTGGATCCTGGTTGAAGGCCTCGGCGTAAATCCTGGTGGCCTCGGCGTCTGCTTTACCTTTTATTTCAAGAGCTTCCTTGTTTGCCCCAGAGGTAATTTCCCGGAGTTGCCGGTCAACGGTACCAAGTATTCTGGCTTTCTGGCCCTCACCCATCGAGCGTTTCTCCGCGGCTATTCTCTTTCGTTCCGAGATCATGCGGTCATAGACCCGCAGCCTGACCGATTCAATGTAGTTGACCCGGCGGAACATGACATCCACCAGTTCGATACCATATTGCGGCATGGCCCTGGAAGAAATCTCAAGAATCTGATCGGAGATCACGTCTCTTCCCCGTACGGGTTTGGTTCCCGGTTCCTGATTGGAAGGCGTCATGGTATCGAGCGACCAGTCGGAACTCCTGATGATCTCGATCAGGTTGTTCTTGTTGACCATATCACGAACAGTACCGCCGATAATATCGTCGAGAAGCGACTGGGCCCGGGATTCCGTTCTCACGGCCTGCATGAACCTGAGAGCGTCGACGATCCGCCAGCGAGCAGTGATATCGAGGTAGACAAAGGTCTTGTCGTTGGTGGGGATCTGATTTGGATCGCCGTTCCAGATGACGATCCGCTTGTCGAACTCGTTGACCTGCTGTAGGAAAGGCATTTTGAAGTAGAGCCCTGCCTCTGTTTTCGGCTCACCAATTGGTTTACCGAACTGGGTGATCATCACCTGCCGGCCCTCCTGGACAATATAGAAGCCATCGTAGATAACCACGATACCGAGCAGGACAAGGCCAATTAGAAGAAAATTTGCAATTTGTTTCATGGTGTATTCCTCTCGTAAACTATTGTCCTTGCGGGACCGGTTGATTGTTCTTGCGGAGGTTGAGCAGCGGCAGCGGTCCCTGCTGTGCTTCATCCATGATGTAAATGGTTTCTACCTGCGGTAGTATGGACTGCATTTTTTCCAGATACATGCGCTGCCGGGTGACATCGGGAGCGTTTTTATATTCGCTTAAAATTTCGACGAAACGGCTCGTCTCACCCATCGCGTTGTTGATCCGCTCCGTGGCGTAACCGCGTGATTCCTCAACGATCTTCAAAGCATTACCGCGGGCGGCGGGGATTACCCGGTTATAGGTTTCCTCGGCTTCGTTGACCAGCCGTTTCATATCCTGGTCGGCCTCGTTGACTTCGTTAAAGGCAGGCTTGACCTGCTCCGGCGGGTTGATGTCCTGGAACTGCACCGTGACAAGACCGACGCCAGCTTCTAGAAAATTCAGCTGTTCCTGCAGCTCCTGCTTGACGTTTGCGGCCAGAATCTCACGGTTACTAAGGACGTAATCGAAATCCATGTTGCCGACGACCCGCCTGGTAACCGCTTCTGAAAGGTCATGTACCGCCTGCTTGACGTCCTGGACCTTGAACAGGTAATTGATTGGATCTGCTATGCGATACTGAACGATCCAGGCCACGTTGATAACGTTTTTGTCAGCGGTCAGCATCAGCGACTCCATGTCGTAACCGCGACTGTCAAAAGATGTTTTTTGGCCGGGATTTCGGGTCCTGAACCCAAATTCCTGTTTCTGAATCTGGAGAATGTTGACTTTGGCCAGCGACTCCATGTACGGAATTTTCAGATGCAGACCCGGTTGGGCGGTACGGTTGTATTTTCCAAAGCGCAGCACCACGCCGACTTCGTTGGGAGCAACCTTGTAAAATGATTGGTACACCCCTTGGAAGAGGATGATGATCAGCGCTAGGATGAGCACTTTGGAGATGATCGAAAAGGGACTCGTCGGCGGCCGCTTCGAGGGCGACTCACCATCGCCGGAATCCGGCTTTTTCTTATCAGTGAATAGATCCTGTAGTTTCTTGATCAGTTGAGCGACAATCTCCTCTGGTGTTTGAGGGCGTTTCTTGCGCCCCCACGGAGGTTGTTGATCTTGGTTAGACATGTGGGGCTCCAGTGAGTTTAACTTAAATAAAAACAGACCGCCGCTGAATGCCAGCCTGCGAATCTGAGCGTCTGAAATCTGACTACAGAAGTAAGTATTAATGCTTACAAATCAAGCGCTACAAAGTAATTCATAGAGTTAATAAAGACAAGCAGAAGCTGTCAGGCGGCCAGAGCCATGTTCCAGCAGGTCAATACGGTGAAGATCGAGATCAGCAGGCAGCAGGTCTGCACGAAAGACGAAGTTTTGAACCGGCGGGTCGGCAGCAGGCCGAAGAAAATTCCCAGGATGAGGCCGGCAATGAGACCGAACAGGTGGGCGCCGAGGTCGGTTCTGACCCCTGAACTGCCAAGCATGGCCAAAAGTCCGGCGCCGCCCATCAGGGGGACGAGCATCCTGACGCCTGGAACCCGTTTGTGTTCAATAATCTGATGGGCACTCAGCAACCCTATCATTGCAAAAACGGCGGTGGAAAAGCCGATTGAAATATGGCCGGGGCCATGGATCAGGGCGTTGATATAGTTGCCGGTCGCAGCGCTGAGCAGCAGTGACAGCAAGCCGATACCGACGCCGCTGATCTGCAGAAAGAAATGAAGCAGAAAACCGCCGATGAGTACATTGCCGGCCAGGTGGGAGAAGTCGGAATGCAGACAAAGGGCGGTAACCAGACGGAAATATTGACCCTGCTGGAGCACCGCCCCACTGTTGCCGGCACCCCCGGAAAACCACACCGACTCGGGATTGTAGGGACCGGTCACCGAGTAGAAGAGCGCCAGCGCCGCCATGGTCAGGATCACCGGCAACCCGGTCGATAGCGGCTCGATCCGATTGTCGACCAGCGGCGGCGGCCAGTTCCGGTTTTCCCGAAAATAGGCCCTCAGCTGTCCTGCGGCTTCCTGATGCTTGTCAACCGCCACCGATATCGAAGCCGATCCATCAGCGCTGCGCTCGATACGGTGGGAGATGTTCCTGGCCGAGAGAACCAGCGAACAGGTATCGACCAGCATCATGTCGTCTGAGGTATAGACGACCGTTTCAGTGCCGGACTGCGATTCAGTTTCCATAAAATAAAAAAGGCCGCCCACAGTTCAGGCGGCCTTGATTCCTCAAAAAGCTGACTGTCAGCTCAAATCGTCAACGCTGACCACCGGCCCGTATTTCTCTTTGAGGGCCAGAAGTTCGCTTTTCTGTTTTTCATAAACAGCAAACAGCTGGGGCGGAATATCGTTTTCCTTTTCATAGGCCTCGGTCTGCATATCGATCCGGTTCAGGATGTTGTCGACGTAGAGGGCAAATTGCATGTCGTAAAGGGATTTGGGATATTCTTTGTCGATGCCGCCAAATAGTTTTTTGAGATCCTCGTAGTAAGGCAGCCAGCCGATCGGTGAGTCGATGGCCTTGACATCGCCGTTGGCAAAAAGCTCGAGCCAGCCGAGCCACACTTTTACATCTTTTTTCTCTCCCAGCAGGCCCGATCCGGAGCCACCGCGATTCTCGTAGGTGAGAAAGTAGTTGAGACCGGCCATTATCGGTCTGCCCTGGTCCGAGATCTGCTCGGAATTGAAAAACAGGAACTGGGCATCCATATAGTCGGCCAGCGCCCCGGGGATAAAGGGAGCGTTGGCCCAGGGCTGCCTGCGAACACCGGTCACGCCAATTTCGGTGGCCGTGGCCTGGGAGACGATCGAGGCGCCAATGACAACGCCTTCGTCCATGGATTTTGCCGCCCAGACTGGAGGCATGGTGTCGCTGTCCCGGCCGGAATAGGTGATGACCTTGACAGGAACGCCGGCCGGATCCTCGGCCGCCTCGGTGTTGTGGTTGGCGATGGCCTCGGCCAGCAGCGTACAGCGAGAGTTTTTGTGCGACATGGGCACCAGGTTGCCGTCGGCATCGGTCTTGCCGGTCCACCATTCTCCCTGAAAGTTCACACCTTTTTCGGGTGGGGTTTCACCGTTGCCCACCCAGTGAGGAACGTCATGTTCATCGATCAGCACGTTGGACCAGATCACTTCGGTGCCGTCACCTCTGAGGCAGTCCATCAGATAGGGATCACCCTCGCGGTTGACGTCCTCGACAATGCCGAAAATGCCTTTCTCGGGGTTGATTGCCCGAACAGTCCCGTCGGCGGCAATCCACAACTGGGCGAGATCGTCGCCGATGAAATCGGTACCGACCATTGCCGTTGTCGTTTTTCCGCAGCCGGAAGGGGCTGCGCCGGCCATAAAGGTTTTGCGGCCGTCCAGTCCCGTCATTCCAGTGATGAACATATGCTCGGAGAGGTGCTCACCAGTCTTGTAGTAAGTTGCATAGTCGACGCAGAAGCGATGGTTGCCCTTTTTCATCAGCAGGGTGTTGCCGGCGTAGGTGCAGTAGCATGAAAAGGTGGTCAGCCAACTCCGGTCCATGAAAATTCTGGCGTTGGGCACATCCTCGGGCCGGTTGGCGCCTTCCGAGTGGACATTGGTAAAAAAGACCCCAACCCGGTCGGCCTCGCTGTCAAACTTGTCGTAACAGTTGCGGTACAGTAGTTCGGCGGAGTGGAGCACGTAGGTGGAGGAGGAAATCTCGATGGCCGGTATGGAGGCTTCGGCGCCGACGGGACCGCGACTGTAGAAGCCGATCATCATGGTCAGCCCCTTCATGATGCCGTCCATATAGGTGCGAACGTAATCGGTGCCCTCGTCTCGCAAAATGGATTTTGCCAGTGAACTCATTTTCTCGCCTTCATTGATGATATAGAAGGTCTGGTTCACCAGCCGAGCCTGATCCTGGGGCAGATCAAAATGAATGGTGTGGCCGTCTTTGGCGAGTTTTCGCTCTTCACCTTTGTCGAGACTGTAGTGCCTGATCCAGTCAAGATCTTCTGCGCTGCCACTATTTAAGAAGACCGAGTCCGGTTTGCAGTGGACGATGGCGTTGGCGATTTTGATCAGGGCGTCAGCATTGGTGATGACTGACAGTTTTTTGAGATTGGCTTCATCAAGGTTGTCACTGAGGACGTTCTGCGCCTCGGCAAGTGAACTGATTCCTCCGACCACAGCCAGGATGTCGGAGCCTTTGGATAACTCGAGCATGCTCTACTCCTTGGTTAAGTTGATATGCGGAAAACACGGTCTTACGGTGATTTCCAAGTCAGGAAGCTGGATTATTGATCGCGCAATGATAAGTATTAATTAAAACTCAGTCAAGGATGCCCGGATGATGAGCTTTTTCAAACACCGTCCGCAAATCTACTTTATTTTCATGCGTTTTCAAGGAAAATGCCGTAAGCTTTGGAGCGATTTTATCTCACGCCTTTAGGGCGCGTATCATCATCTATAATTACTGCCTGGCAATATAAGGAGGAAAAACATGATTCATGTCATTGCATCGGTGTCGATCAAGCAGGGTAGTCGGGGCGAATTTCTGGAAATATTCAAGGCCAATGTGAGAAAAGTCCTCCAGGAGCAGGGCTGCATCGAATATCGGCCGGCTGTGGATTTAGCCACCGGGCTCGATCCGCAGGTTCTCGATGAAAACCTGGTGACCGTCATTGAAAAGTGGGAAAGCCTCGAGGATCTTCACGCCCACCTGTCGGCTCCGCATATGCTCGCCTACAGGGAGAAGGTAAGTTCCATGGTTGAAGATGTGAAGTTGAAGGTGCTCGAGGACGCCTGAGAAAAAGGAGTCGTCGCCCTTCTTTTCCTAAAAACCTGACTTAATATATCGCTCAACGTGAAATGCTCTGCCGGGAAGGCAGCAAAAGGAAATCAAAGAGGAATGCAGATGAGATGGCTTGTGGTGCTCGATCCGCTTGACGGGTTGATCTCGAAGACCGATACATCGCTGGCGGTGATTAACAGAGCTCGGGTGGAGGGAATCGAGGTCGATACCGCCACCATTGAAGAGCTCTATTTCGAAGAACAGGCAAGGGTCCTGGCCACTGGTGCCGACGGCTCGACTGAGCCGAAGGTCCTGGGCGGCTACGACCTGATCTTCATGCGCAAGGAGCCTCCCTATGACATGCGCTTTCATTACGCCACCCACCTGCTCTCGCTGAGCAATACGCTGGTACTCAACAGTCCCTCCGCCCTGCGTGATTTCAATGAGAAGTTGATTGTTCTGCCGTTTGCCAAGTATATGCCGCCAACACTGGTGGCTGCAGATCTATCGGTAATCGGGGGGTTTATCAGCCGCCAGGGGCGGGTGGTGGTCAAATCCCTGGACAGTTTTCAGGGTAAATCCGTACAGCTGCTCGCCGAAAATGATACGGAGCTGCTGCAATCTTTTACCAACGGTGGGACCAAGCCGGTGATGGTGCAGAAATTTCTTGAAGATGTTTACGACGGTGATAAGCGGGTAATCACCATTGGAGACCAGGTGGCAGGGGCCGCCTTGCGCAAGCCGAAACAGGGCTATCACGCCAATTTTGCCAACAGCGAGGCGCTGAAAAGTCCCCTGAGCGCACGTGAACAGGCTGCTATGGATGAACTTTGCCCCTGGATGGTTTCCCAGGGCATTCATTTTTCCGGGCTCGACTTCATCGGCGGCTATCTGACTGAGATTAACATCACTTGTCCAACCGGAATCGTCCAGATCTCCGAACTCGAAGGCAGGGATCTGGCCGGCGAAATCGTCGACTATTTCTCACAACTGGTGTGATGCTCCTACTCCGATGAATGCTTTATCGATCAAAGATCTGAGAAAAAGATACAACAGCGGCCTCGAGGCGCTCAACGGCATCACCCTCGATGTCAAAGAGGGCGAGTTTTTTGGCCTGCTCGGTCCCAATGGTGCCGGAAAAACCACGACCATCGGTATTATTACTTCGCTGGTGACTAAGACGGACGGTAAGGTTACCGTGTTCGGCATCGATATAGATGTGGATTTTTCCGCAGCCAAGCGAATGATTGGCGTTGTTCCCCAGGAATTCAACTTCTCGATTTTTGAAAAAGTTGAGGATATTGTCTGCCAGCAGGCCGGCTATTACGGGATCGGCCGTGATCAGGCAGCGGCGAGCAGCGAAAAATATCTCAGACAACTCGGTCTCTGGGAAAAACGGCGAACCACCGCCCGGGAGCTTTCGGGAGGAATGAAGCGAAGACTGATGATCGCCCGGGGTCTGGTCCATGAACCCAGGCTGCTCATTCTCGACGAGCCGACCGCCGGCGTCGATGTTGAACTGCGGCGCGGCATGTGGGATTTTCTTGAAAAGCTGAACCGGAAAGGCAGGACAATCATCCTGACCACCCATTACCTCGAGGAGGCAGAACGGCTCTGCTCTCGAATCGCTATCATTTCCGACGGCAGGATTATCGAAAATGCCAGCAAGAGGGAGCTGCTTAAAAAGCTCGATAAGGAGACTTTTGTTTTGGATGTCAGGGACAGCAATAGAGAAATTGCGCCACTGGAAAAGGTGAGCTTCCTTGCCGTAGACGAAACCACCCTGGAGGCGACCATCACCAAGGGGCAGTCACTCAACCTGGTGTTCGAGCATCTCGGCCGTCATGGGATAGAGGTCGATTCGATGCGCAGCAAAACGAATCGACTGGAAGAAATATTCATGGGGATGGTCGAGTGATGCAGGAAAGCCTGATCTGCCTTTATACAATTGCCCGGCGGGAAACCACCAGGATTTTCAGGATCTGGGTACAGACCCTGGTGCCCCCGGTGATCACCATGACGCTCTATTTCATCGTTTTCGGGACCTTTATAGGTTCCCAGCTTTCCGGTATCAATGGCTTTGAGTACATGGCCTTTATCGCCCCCGGCCTGATCATGATGTCGATTATCACCAACTCCTATACCAATACCGTATCGAGCTTCTTCTCTACCAAATTTCAGAAGAACATCGAGGAAATGCTGGTCAGCCCGACCCCGAACTGGGTAATCGTTCTGGGGTTCGTCTCCGGCGGGGTGGTCCGGGGACTGAGTGTTGGTTTTCTGGTCTCCATGGTCAGTCTCATATTTATCCGGCTGCCGCTCTACAGCATCGTCATTACCTCACTGTTCGCCTTTCTGACCAGTTTCGTCTTCGCTCTGGCCGGTATGATCAACGGTATATTCGCCAAGAAATTCGATGATATCTCTATCATCCCAACCTTCGTAATCACACCGCTCACCTATCTCGGCGGGGTCTTCTACTCGATCTCGCTGCTGCCGGATTTCTGGCAGATGATCTCCAAAGCCAACCCGATTATTTACATGATCGATGGGTTTCGCTACGGATTCCTGGGCATCGCCGACATGAGTGTGATGACCGGTCTGGGCATGCTTATATTTTTTGCAGTGGTATTATTCTCGATCAATATCTATCTCCTCAAAAAGGGGATCGGTATAAGGACCTGAAAAAAATGGTAGAACTCTATGTGACTTCAACCTGTCCGTTCTGTATCAAAGTGATACGGGCGGCCGAAGCAATAGGACTGCTGGAAGGACAAGATTATCTCATCGTCGAGGCCGGTCATGGTACGCCAGGACGAAAGAAAGTGGTCGATACCGGCGGCAAGTCCATGGTACCGTTTCTCCTGGACGGTGACTCGTGGATGTATGAAAGTGATGATATTATCGACTATCTCAGAGACAAATTTTCATCCTAGTTTTAAGACAACAATTTCCAGTCTTTTACACACAACTATACTGCAGCAATTTCATGGTTCGGCAGGTTATTACCAGCCAGTGCTATTTTGATCCCTTTGATCGAATATTCACGCTTGATAAGACTGCAGGTGCATGAGGGCCGGTGGCGGTCGATTGTCAATGGGTTGTAGGTTGAAAGCGGGTCTTCGAGATGCGGGAATTGGTCAACTGAATCTAGCTGCCAATCAACTCCAGAAACTCATCCTCGGAAAGAATTACCTTTCCGGCTTCCCTGGCCTTGGTCAGTTTCGATCCGGCCTTCTGGCCGGCAACCACGTGGGTCACTTTTTTAGTCACCGATGAGGCGATGGTGCCGCCGTGTTCTTTCACCAGTTTTTTGGCCTCGTCCCGCGACAGCCTGGTCAGGCTGCCGGTGAAAACCAGGGTTGCTCCCGAGAGGGCCAGGCCATCTGCGGCTTGTCTCGCCGCAGCAGGGGAAACTCCGGCCTGGTTGAGACGGTCGAGCATCGCCACAATTCGCCCGTTGCCGAAATAATCCACAAGACTGCGGGCCGCCTGATCCCCGATCCCGTCGATTTCGAGGAGCTCGGCCTCGGCGGCTGCCGCAATCTTCTCCAGTGAGCCGAAGTGGCTCTCAAGCAGGGAGGAGGAATTTTCGCCGATGAAGCGTATGCCCAGGGCAGCGATAAAATCAGCCAGTGGAGGAGTGCGGGCCTGCTTGATGGCAGTCAGCACGTTGTCGGCCGATTTTTCACCCCAGCCTTCGAGGTTTTTCAAAACCTCTCTCTCCATGGTGTAGAGATCGGCGATTTCCCTGATGAGACCTTCCCCATAGAGCTGCTCGACATAGCGTTTGCCGAGGCCTTCGATATCAAGTCCTGCCTTGGAGCAATAGTGTATCAGGCCTCTGAGCTGCTGGGCCGGACACTGCATGTTCGGGCAGCGGGTCACCGCCTCGTCCTCGGGTTTTATCAGCTCGCTGTCGCAAGCCGGGCAGCGGGTCGGCAGGGTGATCGGTGTCTCTTTTCCGGTGCGTTTGGCAACCATCGGTTTGACCACTTCGGGAATCACATCGCCGGCCCTTTGGACCAGGACCGAATCACCGATACGCAGGTCCTTGCGGTTTATCTCATCCTGATTGTGCAGGGTGGCTCTGCTCACAGTGGCGCCGTCAAGGTTGACCGGGTCCAGCAGGGCCACCGGGGTAATGGCGCCCGTCCGGCCGACCTGAAAATCGACGCCGCACAAGGTGGTGGTGGCCTGGGTGGCCGGGAATTTTCTGGCTATGGCCCAACGCGGGGCCCTGGCTTTGACTCCCAGTCGACTCTGCAGCAGCAGTTCGTCAACTTTTACCACCATACCGTCGATCTCATAGGGAAGATCATGACGAATGGAGCTCAGTTGGTCGTAGTGGCCGATGACCTCCTCGATGCCTGGACAGAAGCGGTTATGAGGGCAGGTGGGAAAACCGATTCTGTTGAGGTAGCCGAGCAGTTCCGTCTGGCTGGTGCAGGTGGTGGACTGCGGTTCGCCGACCCCGTAGGCAAAAAATTTCAGGGGTCTCTGGGCGGTCACGGTGGGGTCGAGCTGGCGCAGTGAACCGGCAGCCGCGTTGCGGGGATTGGCGAAGGGCTGAAGTGCTTTACTGAGCTGGTGCTCGTTAAGCTCGGTGAAACCCTGCTTGTCCATATAGACTTCCCCTCTTACTTCGAGCAGTTCTGGACTTTCCTGAACCAGTCTGAGCGGAATGGTGCCGATGGTTTTGAGCTGGGCACTGATGTTTTCTCCGATGCTGCCGTCTCCCCTGGTGGAGCCGGTGACCAGCCGACCGTGCCTGTAGACCAGCTCAACCGCGAGTCCGTCCATTTTCGGTTCGGCGGAGAAGCCGCTGACCACCGGTTCGTTGAGGAACCGCTGCAGCCGCTCGGAAAAATCTCGGAGATCCTGGTCGGAAAAGCCATTTTCGAGGCTTAACATCGGTAGGCGATGCCGGGCCTGCTCAAACTTGTCAAGCGGTGCTCCTCCGACTCGCCTGGTGGGTGAGTCTTCGGCAGATAGAGCCGGGTAGGCCTCCTCCAGCTTCAGCAGTTCCTGAAAAAGCCGATCATACTCGCTGTCTGAGATAACCGGATCGTCGAGGACATAGTAGCGGTGGGCATGGTCATTGAGCTGCCTGGTGAGCTCTTCGATCCGCCGGGCGGCTTCCATCAGGCTCAGGTATCGCTCAGCAGTTTCCCTGATTTGGCGACATTGTCGCGTTCCATTTCATCGATGAAGATGAGTACCGCCTCGGGAGGTTTGTTGGCTTCTTTGCTGATGACCTCGGTTACACCTTTGCTGATGTTCTGTTTCTGTTCTTTGGTCAGGGTTCCTGCGACCCTGATGCTGACATAGGGCATAATCTCTCCTTGTGGGTCTGATTTTTTAATCTTGCCCGAAAATGCACATCGGACTAAGGTGCGGCGTACGCCAGCGGATTTGCTGTCAACCATGCGTACTGAAGCAGAATAATTTTGATTTCCACCCGAGTCAATGACTGAAGGAGTATTTGAGGATGAAACATATACTGGTGACCGGCGGGGCAGGGTATATCGGCAGCCATACCTGCCTGGAATTGCTCGAGCAGGGATATGAGATTACCGTTGTCGACAACCTCGGCAATGCCAAGAAAGAATCGCTGAAGCGGGTCGAACGTCTGAGCGGCGGGCGGATAAACCTGGTCGTCATCGATGTGCGTGACCGGGAGAGGCTGGCTGCAGTCTTTGCTGGGGCCGAACGCCCCATTGAGGCGGTCATCCATTTTGCCGGTTTAAAGGCGGTGGGTGAATCGGTCCAGAAACCGCTGCTCTACTATCAGAATAATCTGATTTCAACCCTGGTGCTGACCGAGGTGATGCTCGAGCATGGCGTTCATAATCTTATCTTCAGCTCTTCGGCCACCGTCTATGGTGATCCGGAAAATAGCCCCATTCCTGAGGAGGCGCCTCTTTTTTGTACCAACCCCTACGGTCGCACCAAACTGATGACCGAGGAGATCCTGCGCGACATCAATCGGGCCCACCCGCAACTCAATGTTGTTCTGCTGCGCTATTTCAACCCGGTGGGTGCTCATCTTAGTGGTGAGATTGGTGAAGATCCCAATGGCATCCCGAATAATCTGGCGCCCTATATCACCCAGGTGCTGATCGGCAAGCTGGACGAGCTTTCGGTGTTCGGTGATGACTATCCAACCCCTGATGGTTCAGGAGTCAGAGACTACATCCATGTCGTGGATCTGGCTCGGGGTCATGTCAAGGCCCTGGACAAACTGGCTGAGAATCCCGGAGTCGTGGCTTATAATCTGGGAACCGGACGGGGCTATTCGGTGCTTGAAGTCATTCAAGGGTTTGAAAAGGCCAGCGGCAGAGCAGTGGCCTACCGGGTCGCTCAGCGACGCCCGGGAGATGCGGCAAGCTGTTATGCAGATCCGGCCAGGGCCGAGCGGGAATTGAACTGGAAAGCCGAGTTTGATCTCGATCAGATGTGTATTGACAGCTGGAACTGGCAGCGGAAAAACCCGGAA
>NODE-69-length-34491-cov-5.90789_pt1 | contig 34491 bp, 30 predicted proteins | sample MGYA00139097_ERZ477577 | MGnify/ENA metagenome assembly ERZ477577
TAGACACTTTTTATATGTTAATGCCATCCCGCCAAAGGCGGGATGGTTTTTTTTGTTCAAGGGCTCACTTAAGTGACCCCTCGAATACTAAAAATAGTTTAACTTCGCAGCATGGAAAAAGACATGACAAAAATATTCGGTTTACGTGCTATTTTGGAGGCTATTGACTCGGGTCAGGAAATAGAAAAGATATACCTGCAAAAAGAAATTCAGGGCTCACTTGCCAAAGCACTGCAGCATAAAATCAATGACAATAATATTTCTTTTAGTTATGTTCCCATAGAAAAATTAAACAAACTTTCTAAATTTCAGAACCATCAAGGTGCGGTTGCCAAGACCTCTTCAATACAATTTAAAGACCTGGATGAATTATTAAACGAGTTGACAGATCAAGATACTTCTCCCCTTTTCCTGCTTTTAGATCAGATCAGTGATGTAAGAAATCTTGGCGCTATTTTAAGGACGGCTGAATGTACCGGTGTCACTGCAGTAATTGTTCCTTCACATGGAAGCGCACCCATTAATGCTGATGCGATCAAAACTTCTGCTGGAGCTGCTTTTAAACTGCCTATTTGTAAGGTAAATCACGTTTTGGATGCGATCTACCAACTAAAGGCTCATGACATACAGATCGTTTCGATCACCGAAAAAACCGATCTACCTATTTATGATATAGATTTTACGCCTCCAACTGCTTTGGTGATGGGATCTGAACATAAAGGGATCTCTACTTCTGTCTTAAAGAACTCCGATCATAAGGGTAAGCTTCCTTTATTGGGTACTATAGACTCTTTGAATGTGTCAGTGGCTTGTGGTGCTTCTCTGTATGAAATAGTGCGTCAAAGACGCTAAAAACAGGTCTCATCAGAAAGTCAGGGATTATGATCGGCGTCTAAATCGTTTCGTTCCTCAAATAGCGTATCAAATTCATCCGGTTCATAGTCTTCCTTTTCCCACTCATACTGAAATTTTTGAGGACCCGTGTCTCTGTAGATAAAAGCCATAACCAGCCCAGCGATAAAACCTGAGAGATGTCCTTCCCATGAAACACTTTCTTTTACGGGCAAGACATACCACACCATACTTCCGTAAAGAAAAATCACCATCAAAGAGACCGCTACCAAACGGTAGTTTTTTCTGATGATGCCGCTAAAGAAAATAAAGCTAAACAAAAGATAGACGACACCACTGGCGCCTATATGATAGGATTTTCTTGCGATCAACCAAGTCATTAATCCGGTGCAAAGCGCACCATATATAAAAACTTTCCAGGCAATACTTCTATAAAAATACAAGAGACTAAAGAGCAATACAAACAAAGGTGCCGAATTATGGTATAAATGCTTTATATCACCATGGATAAAAGGTGAAAATATGATCCCCCTTAAACCGACTAGGCTGCGAGGAAGAATTCCATAAGTATTAAAATTATAGCCATTCCTGACTTCAAACCAATAAACCACCCAAAGCGCCAACACGAAATATAAAGGTACGGCCAGTATCCAGGGTGAAAACTTAAATTGATTATGGGCATCCATCAAACGATAATTTTCAGCTAAAATACAATTTTACCGATAACAAGATGTCTTGAGAAAATTAGTTATTCTATGTATTCTTCACTTTCAAAGTTTGGCTTTTTAACCTACTTTTACATCATGAACGAACCATTGGCAGAAAGGATACGACCCAGATCATTGGAAGAATATATTAGCCAACAACACCTTGTCGGCAGCAAAGGGGCGCTCACCATCCACATTCAAAATGGACTTATTCCCTCATTGATTCTATGGGGGCCACCAGGGACCGGTAAAACAACTCTGGCCAATATTATTGCACAGGAATCAGGAAGACCTTTTTATTCGCTAAGTGCTATAAATTCCGGGGTAAAGGATGTTCGAGATATTATCGACAAAGCCAAAACCAGTGGAGGGCTTTTTACCCAAAGAAATCCCATTTTGTTTATTGACGAAATTCATCGCTTTAGTAAATCTCAGCAGGATTCACTTTTGGGAGCGGTAGAAAAAGGTTGGGTTACGCTCATTGGCGCCACAACAGAAAATCCAAGCTTTGAGGTAATTCCTGCCCTTTTATCAAGGTGTCAGATCTATATTTTAAATGCCTTTGACAAGGATGACCTTATCGCCCTTTTACATCGTGCCATTGAAAAGGATGTATATATCTCGAAAAAAAAGGTGAAACTGGAAGAAACAGAGGCTTTATTGCAATTATCAGGTGGAGACGCCCGAAAATTGCTGAACATATTTGAATTGGTGGTCAACTCCCAAAATGAAGGGGTCAGTATTACCAATGACCTGGTATTGAGTAAGGTTCAAAAAAATATGGTCCGATATGACAAAACCGGGGAACAGCATTACGATATTATTTCGGCTTTTATCAAATCGATCAGAGGAAGCGACCCCAATGGCGCAGTTTATTGGTTGGCAAGAATGATAGAAGGTGGTGAGGATGTTAAATTCATCGCCAGGCGCTTACTAATTCTGGCCTCTGAAGATATTGGAAATGCCAATCCAACCGCGCTGATCTTAGCCAATAATACTTTTCAGGCTGTTTCGGTGATCGGCCATCCAGAAAGTAGGATCATTCTAAGTCAATGTGCTGTATATCTGGCAAATTCAGCAAAAAGCAATGCCTCTTATATGGCTATTAACAAGGCCCAGCAACTGGTTAAAAATACCGGTGATCTGTCAGTACCTTTACATCTGCGCAATGCGCCAACAAAATTGATGAAAGACCTCAACTATGGCAAAGAATATAAATACTCCCATGATTATGATCAAAACTTTGTAGAACAGGAATTTTTGCCCGATGAGATCAAAAACAGCATCTTATACGAACCTGGAAACAATCCACGGGAAAATCAATTCAGAGAAGTCCTTAAAAACAGGTGGAAATCAAAATATGACTATTAGATAAACCCTGTTTTATTTGACTTCAGTAAAGGTAAGTACCTCTATTTTATCGTTACGAAGTATATCTATTTTCAGGTTTCCCTGCTCGTCAAAATAAGCTGTCGTATTATCAATATCTTTTTGAGGCTTTTTCCAGGATACTCTAAATACATTGGGTAAAGAAGTCTTTTTAAAGGTGCCAATAAGCTCACCTGGCTTGTAGTTTTTATTCTTACTTTCACTAACAAATGCCTGCATCTGAGCTCCTTGATCTACGAGTAAAAATGTAGTTGTATCGTTCTTAAAGGCCCTTGCTCCTCCTGCTAACTGAGGACTTTCTGATTTCTCTTCGCTTGGCATGACTTTTTCTGTTGGCGCTGCGGTGGTGGCTTCCTCTACCTTTGGTTCAGCAACAGCTACTGCTACCGATGCTTCTTTTGGAGTTTCCACAGCTGCCTCAGCTACAGATGCTTCAACCACAGGTTCTTTCTCTGCTGGAGCAGACTCCTTTGACTTTGTTTGATCCGCAGCAGCAACCGGAATTACTGCCACCGATGCAGGGTTTACTTCACTTGTATTTTTAGCCACCGAAACAGGTTCTGAACTTGTCTTTGTTACCGGCTCCGCTTTTTCCATCAACACAGCAGGCTTCTCAGAACTCACGATTTTCTGATTATTGGCCACTAAACCTATTGCTCCTGAATTGATCACTAGAGATTCATCATAAGAATAATCCAAACTTTGAATGGACACAAAACTCTTTTTGAGCGCGTCGATATAAGTTTTATCAAACTCTTTAATTTTACTTTTTCCCTCTGCACTTGTATACACTTCCTGATCACGACAATCCTTCAGAGCGATTCTAAGTTTGGTTGTAAAAGCACTGGACTCGTTCAGCACAATGGCAGTTAATGCCAAACATGGATTCGCGTTTAAATCAGCCGGATACTCATCACCTTGATATAGGGTGGTAAAACCTTCTTGTTCAAAAAGATATTTTGTCATAGAATTGACCCTGTATTGATTCTCTTTTTTAAGGAAATCATATTGCTTAGGAACGATGATATACTTAAAAGGGTTCAACTCATTTTGTGCATATCCTGAAAAACAGAATAATAAAAGAAAAAAGAGGCTTGCAACTTGTTGAATTCTTGACATAATAACTATTGAAATATAAAATTCATACCAAACTGAACGGATTGGTAATTACTGTTTTTAATAGAGGCTAAAGCTACTAAATTATCTGCAGTTGCATAAAAATTAAAACTCTTAATATGAGCAGAGACACCAAGGCCTAAATTATAATAGGAAAATTTATCGACGGTATAAGTTGCTTTCGCCGACAAAAAATTGGTCAATTGCCGTGAATAAAACCCTGTAACGGCCCAGATCGGGTATTGCGGCCTGAATTCTGTAAAAACCTGCATTCCAAAAGAACTTGTCAAATAATCACTTGAAAGATCGGCTCTTACATTTCTAAAGGCTTGAGGGTCTTGTTTCACTTTTCTCTGCATTTCGTAGCGTACAGAGCCATTCAATTTTGGTGATCTGAAATATGAAAAGCTTTTTTCATCTGTGGTCAAAGGCAACTCGTCTGACAGCCATAAACTCCTCCAATAGTCCAATCCCTTTCCGGAAGGATCATAAAAGTCTTCTGACGGAATAATGGCCTCCTCAAAGTCCATTGTTGTCAATTTATGTTTAAAAGAGATCATGCCAATATCCAATAAACTCCCTGTAAAAATGAGCTCATCGCTGGCCTTATAGGTAAATCCAAGATCAATGGCAGCACCCATACTACCATTCATAAAGAACAGACCAGCCATCAACTCTGCAGGTGATCCTATATCATCAGTCAGGTCAAAAGAATCCAATAAGCCCGAAGTATTCAATCGCACAGCGAGATTCTCATAATTATGCGCGTAGGGCTCATTTAACAGACCCCCAGGTGTGAGATAATAGTTTCCTTCATTAGAGCTGGTTTCAAGCCCTAAGGAACCTGACAATAACTTAAGTCTTCCTCCAATGGTTAACTTGTCACTCACTTTTTTATTAATGCCTACGTGAAAGACACCCACCAATTCAAAAACAGCGTTGACATGATTTGCTTGAAATCGCTCATCAAATTCAGGGTTTCCATCCTGATTCTGGTCATTTCCATACAGATATAAATCTATAAAATCCTGCGGATTGCTGGAATAACCATCTGTTTGCTGATACATTCCAAAGCTCAGGTAATAATCAGGGTTCCTTAATCTCAAGCCCCCATTCAATACTTCAATTTGCTGATGAAAAAGAAATACTTCTTTCTCACTCAAACCCAGTTCCTGTAAATTTCTGAGAACCTCAGTATTCCCTTCGGTTCCAGCAATTAAGTTATTGTAATTGACATCACGGCTGGAAGCCCCTCCCATGGCATATACATTCGATAAAAAGGGAACACCAATATGCTTATCATAATCAACAATTGACCCTGGATTGAGCATCAAAGTTTGAGGTAATTGATCAAAATCATACAAAATCTGCATGTTTTGAGCCATGGTTTTTAAACACAAAAAGACAAACAACAGATATAGACAGTATGTTCTGATCATGAGGGGATTATCTAGCAATATTCTTTATAACAAGAGCTAAATATACATTTATTTTCGGAAACAATTCATATCCAGCCCTTAAAGTAAATCTTTCAATTCCAATAAATTATCCACTGTTGGGACCTTCCTAGTAGCAATTTCACCATTGAATTTACAAAAAATGGCTTGCATGCCCACCTCCATGGCGCCAATGATATCTGCTTCAAAGTTATCCCCAATCATCACACTTTCATGCGCTCCTGCTCCCGTAATCTCCATGGCATATTCAAAGATTACCGGATTCGGTTTTTTAACCCCAACTTTTTCTGAAGTGATGACCTGATCAAAAAAAGGTGACAAATTCGAATTTTTAAGTTTCCTGATCTGTACTTCTTCGAAGCCATTGGTGATGATATGCATGTTGTACTGTGGCTTTAAATAGTCAAGCACGTCAATAGCATTGTCAAACAAGGCATTATGATCAGCCAGAAACCTAATATATTCTTCCGAGAGAAGCTGTATCATTTCATCATTGACCTGATATCCTATCGCATCAAAGGCTTCTCTTAACCTCCCGTAACGCAAGTCTGCCTTACTTACCTTATCCTCGCGAAAAAGCTTCCAATATCTAAAATTAATGGGCTGGTATACTTCAATAAACGCATCAAAATCTATTTGAAGCTGATTCCTCTTAAATATATAGGAAAAAGTCTTGTTTGAATTTGTTTCAAAATCCCATAAAGTATGGTCAAGATCAAAAAAAATATGTTTGATATTCATGTTGTTTCAGTTTACAGGTATTTTCAACTCAGTAATGGATTTTTTGAAATATAGAAAATACATCAGGACAAATATACACCCTATAGCAATTCTAAGTTCCCTTTGCAGATCCATTTTATCAACGAATATGGCAAATATCAGGTACTGAAATGTTAATAACAAAAGCATTTTCAATAGTATGCTTCTTTTTCTCCTCGGTAGTTTCAACACCTCTTTATCACGATAATAAAACAGCAATACCATAAACAAATATGAGATCAAGGTGGTATAAGCCGCCCATTGATAACCAAAATTGGCCACAAAGACCAAATTCAACAATATATTCAACAAAGCCGTGATTACAGCAATTCCACCGAGCCATTTCAATTGATTTGAAAACTTCAATCTTAATTCGAAAAAATTAGACAGCCCATGCAAATAAGTAGCCATAAAAATATAAGGCATCATTACATATCCTTCTCTAAAATTTATTCCGAGCAAGACCCCTGCTATTTCCTCAGATAAAATACTGAGGTAAACAACTATCGGAACTCCAATCAATATAAACGGATAGAGGTAGTGCTGCATCTTGGCTAAAGAGCCTTTAAAATCCGAATCAAGGGTCTTTAGTAAGGTCGGATTTATCGTGTTGAAATACACCGTGATCAAAGCCATTATAGACAATTGAGCAATTTTGGAAACCTGGTCATAGATGCCTACCTGCTCCAAATCATGGTATAGGGCAATGATATATCGATCACTGTATGAAACAGCCAAAAGACTGATATTTAAAATAAATCCCAAACTTCCGTATCGCAACAATTTCTTTAGTGCAGGTTTATTGATCTGACTAAAATGAGCTTTTATTTCCGCAGGATTTACCAGTGCCAAAATGACCAGAGAACCCATGTCAACCAAAACCAAACTACTCACTAAAGCGCTAATCCCTAGCTCAAAATAGAACACCAATAACAAGGCAAGTGACAAACTCAATAAAGCTCTTATCCCCTGAAAAACTGTATAATACCGGGATTTTCCAGTGAGTCGTATGACGACCATATAGGCCAGAAATAATTGATTGAAGATCAATTGCAAAAATGAATAGAAAATCAATTCCTTTATAAGCGCTGTCTCAGACGCTATAAACCATATTGCGGCAATAAATCCCAACAATATCAATGAAATTGTAAACAAGAAAAGCAGGTTCGAATAAAGAATGGTCAATCCTGAGGCAGTTTTATAACTACTGTAATATCGCCACAGGCAGGAACTGATCCATGAAAAAAGCATCATCCCTAAAAATGAGAATGAAATACTTACTATTCCCAACTGGCCAAAAGCTTCTGTGTCAAAATGTCTTGTAAAAACAGGAGTTTTAATGAAACCTATAAACATGGGAAGAATAGAGCCCAAAGAATACCAGAAAAAATCTTTCTTAAAGGTAGATTTGATATGCGTTTGATCAGCGGTCATCCAAGGCTTTTTTATAATACAATAGTAACTTGTTAAATTCAAATTCCCATCTGTATTTGTTTAAAGAAGCCTGCCTACCGTTGTCGCTATAATATTGGTATAGATCATCATTCTTCATTAATGTCAAAATCGCATCAGCTACGGCTCTGCTATCTTCAGGTGGCACTGCAATTCCACATGCATCTTTTTCTATATACGATTTCATATGACCAAAATTACTACCGATCACGGGTAAACCAAAGGCCATATATTCAAAAATCTTGATCGGCATACTGATCTCAAAAGTTTTTACGCGTTGTAAAAGCACCAATCCGATTTTACTCAAACTATAATACCGGGCTACTTCTTTATAAGGCACAGCATCCTTGAGTTCAACAAGATCATGCAGGTTGTTTTTATTGATAAAATTTTGAAGTTCGTCTTTAAAAGAAACAGGAAAATAGTTTCCTAAAAATAAGACCTTAAGATTCGGAAGTTCTTCTTTGATCAGATGTACCGCTTTCAATATGTCAAAAGCGCCTCTTAACCTGGTAACTGCACCGCAATAAATCAAATCATATATTTTTTCATCAATAGGGATAGGCTTAGTTTCGTCAATCAGATCCGTATAGTTATACAGCACAACAGATCGCTCCTCTCCTATCACTTTTGCAAAATTTTGCTGCACGTTAAGTTCATTAGCGATCACAAGGTCATAATTTTTCGCCTGCCTCTTTTCCCATCGATCCAATCGGGAGGCAAATAATTGCAAGAGAAAAGGAAATGGGGTTTTTACATAAGACAGATAATCGGCTGCATAAGGCTCCCTGGCATCATAAAAAACAACTGGTTTATGAGTAAACTTCTTCAATTTAGGGCCTATTCTATTGATCCATAGATCGTGAAAATGATAGATATCTGCCTGGATAGCCTCAGCTTCCCTGAGCATAGCTCCGTAATTATTGTCTGGATTCAGTCTTTTAATAAAGAAATTCAAAAATCTATTTTTTGAGAATATTTTGAGTTTAAATACCTTAAAATGAATACCTTCTGAAGTAATACCGGATGCAGCCTTTTTACCTATCAAGACATAATGAACTTGAAATCCCTTTTTAACAAGAGGTACCGCCATTTTCCAATAGATCCTATCGTCATAAAGACCATGCCGGTCAGCCAAAAAACAAATGCGAGTAGGGTTAGACATGGTGGGTGAATCTCTTTTTAAAATAATAATAGGATTCTGCGTATGCACCAAAACTCTGATAGAAATTTTCAACACCGGTAAGCATAGAACCTTCAAAATCCAATATCATTTTCTGACCCTGAAAATCGTTGATCAATTCATTGATAAGGTAGGTGGGGATATGAAGTTGTTTGGCTCTTTCATTCGCAAGTGGGGCCAGATAAGTAATTCTATGGGCATCTTCAAGCCAAACCAGTCCAGCCAAAAATTCATTGTCCTGAAACACATTCCAAACATGTACATGTTCCTTACCCTTGATGCAAAGGCATTTCAGAAGGTCGATAGCCTCCTCAGATATGGTATAGGGTTTATCCTGATTTTTATAGTTTTCAATAAAAAGATGTATATCCCCGTTTTTATCGAGAACTAAACCATCAAATGATCTTTTTGAAATTCTTTTCCTGTTCTTGTTATACTTGGCTTGAATTTTCTCCAAACCTTGTTCCAAAGAAAGGAGGTAATTATTTTTGATCATCAAAGATCCTGAAGCTCCCTCATAAGCTGAATTCAAATGATAATCAATCCAAAGAAACTTTTTGGAGATACATTTTAAAAATTCATACTGGGTTTTCTCAGTGATTTTATCTAACGAAAACAGCCCTAATTGTTGTACCCAGGAAGGTGTATAGACATAGTGAATTCCATATTTGGTTTTTCTGGGAAGAGGCATTACCGAGTCATAATCTCCTTTTATCAATACATCCCATCGGTCTGTTACACAGTCAAGGTACCAGCTTAATGCATATATCCTGCATGCTTTGGAATGACTAATGCAATAATCATATTTTGTTCTGTCAATTTCGTGATATGGAACATATCTGATCATAAGGTGAAAAGAATATAAAAACCGCAAAAGGCACTAGTCAACAAGCTCATATATACAAAGATTACAAGACTTTGTTTAATTCGATCAAAAGACTTTCATAAAGCCTTCCCCAGCCTCTCCACCTTCCTGAACCACTAACTGATTCATTGTGAAAAATAGTGATCAGTGTGCCGTCAACTTTTCTTACCTCTTTGGCCAACTTTATGATGGTATTAAAAGCTCTTTTTGGTGTGAAATTTAAATAATCTTTTAAGGTAGCATCCATCACGGCAAAGGGGAATACTTTCAAAGGGGTTTGAATTTCAAAATCAAGATCATAAAAATAGAAAGGGGTACAGGTACTTGCCCTGAATCCATAGTGGGAGGCATATCCCATTGAATATTCCTCTTTAATTTCAAGATCAACCAGATTCTGATAAGTTTCTGGCAGCTCTATTCTCAGGTAATGTTGTCTTGATCGCGTAATTGGAAAATTTACGATGCTTTCAAGAATCCCCTTCTCTTTTTTGGTTTTCAATTCATTCTTCATACTAAAATAGGATGGATGAATACCTACTTCGGCATAGTCTGCTATGTTTTTTATCAGTAATTTATAATTTGTGTTTCCAGGTGAAATATTCTTGTCAAAGGTGCTGTAATCGCCAAGTAAAAAGAAAAATATGGTTTTGACCTTGTACTTTTTCTTCATCAAAAGCAATCTTTTATACATGTCAAAAGGATCACGTCGAATGCCAAAGAGTACCAGAAAGCGTAACCAGACATTTCTAATATTAAATTGGCTTATGTCCTTTAAAATTCCTCCCACACTTCGTGTAAACCCTTTGTGCTTGAATTGATAAGCATTATCTATATCAATGGTTGAAATATAATTGAACTTCCTTTTCTTACTTTTGAGTTCTTCCTGAAAATCTTCAAAATGTGAGCTTAATATATCCCTGAATTTATAGGCCCAAATGTCTATGATCGGTTGGTCTAAAAACTTATGCTGATAGGCTAAGCTTTCTGAGGCAGGAAAGCGCTCAAACTGATCTTTGACATGGGGTAGGTATTCTTCATAACGACTGATCAAATAAAAACTGGCTGCGAAAAGATCACAGGGTACCTCTGCAGAGAAATTCGTCTGAAAAAAACACGGTACTTCACCCCAAGTCACAAGGTTGATATCTACATAATCAATCCCCTGGGTAAATAACAGATCATTACATTTTATAAATAACTCGCTCCCCAAAGGCTGTTTGGTATATGAAAACTTCAAGCCGTCATGCGCTATGAACTCCTCAATTTTTGTAGTGAAATTTACCTCAACATGCAAAATTCTTACAAATATGTGTCTGAAGGTATATGTTAACCTTGGTGTGATCTTATGGGTATATACTAACAGCATGTTCGGTGAGTTTGTCCATCCAAATGTAAACTTTATAAAGCGTATTATAAAATCTCTTTATTGAAAAGAAACTTGAATCTTGATTTTACAGCATATAGCGCTGTACTTATAGATTTCCCTCATCTGCAAAACTGTAATAACCCTGTTCGGCAACAATAATGTGATCAAGCACTTTGATATCCAGAATAGCTCCTCCTTTTATCACTTTTTTTGTCAACATGATATCCGATTGACTCGGCACAAGGTTTCCGGAAGGATGGTTATGACAAAGGATCATACTTGTGGCTCCTCTTTCTATGGCTTTTTTATAAATAAGCCGTACATCCACCAGGGCAGCTGTAATTCCCCCAACACTCAATTTCCATTTGTATTCCATTTTGTTGGCATTGTTGAGTAATAATATCCAAAATTCTTCATGGTCAAGTTCTCCAATTAGTGGCTGCATCAATTCAAAGACTGTTCTGGAACTGCTCAACTTTGTCTTTTCAAAGTTGTATGCGCCTCTTCGCCGCCTTCCCAATTCCATTGCTGCAATAATAACAGCTGCTTTGGCCTTTCCGATTCCTCTTACCTTTATGAGATGCTGAACACTAAATCGAGACAGAACTGCCAGGTTATTTTTTGCTTCAGACAACACCTTTCTGGAAATTCCCAGAGCTGAATCCTTTTTATTTCCTGATCCTATCAAAATCGCCAAAAGCTCAGCCTCTGTAAGAACCATACGTCCTTTCAAAAATAATTTCTCTCTTGGGCGATCATTTTCACTCCAATCTTTTATGATCATATCTTTTCTCAGTTTATGTCATTTTTGTACTAAGATCAACCCTTTGATATAAAAGAAATATGATACATTTGCATATTCAATATGATGAATTTTAAGTTGTTTGTTCTGTTTATTGAATTGTTCAATCAATAAAATATAAATGAAAATAATTATTGCCGGGGCCGGAGAGGTTGGATTTCACCTATCAAAACTTCTTTCCTTTGAATCGCATGAGATCATTCTTATCGATCGTGATAAAGACAGATTACTTTATGCTGATTCCAAATTAGATATCAAGACCTTACAACAAGACGCTACCTCAATTCAGGCCTTAAAAGATGCCAATATTGAAAATTCCGATCTTTTTATTGCAGTAACTTCCTCAGAAACAACAAATATCACAGCCTGTGTGATCTCTAAAAAACTTGGAGCCAAAAAAACTATTGCCAGAATCAGTAATTCTGAGTTCACAGATAATAAAGAGAAAATTAGTTTTGCCGAATTAGGGATTGATGAACTGATTTCTACTGAAGAACTTGCCACCAATGAGATCAAGTTACTTCTTGAAAAAATGACTTTTAATGAAACTCATGAGTTTGAGGGTGGCAAACTAACTATGGTAGCTATGATCCTATCCAGATCGGCACCTTTTGTTGGTAAGTCAGTGAAAGACGCTGCAGGAATATTTACCGGGATCAATTTCATGCCCATTGCTATCAAAAGAAAGAATACGACAGAAACTATTATCCCTCGTGGAGATACCAAATTCCAAGTGGGAGATCAGGTATATTTTATAACCCTGGAAAAGGGAGTGGCAGAGTTAAATCGATTGTCTGACACACAAAATAAACCAATCAAAAATGTATTGATTCTGGGGGGTAGCAAAATAGGTGAAAAGACGGCCAGGGATCTTTGCGGTAAGGGTCTAAATATCAAACTGATCGAATACCATAAAAAACGCGCCATAGAATTGGCCGATGAGCTTCCTAATGCGATGATTATATATGGTGACGCAAGAGACGTAGATTTACTGGAAGAAGAAAATGTTTCAGAAATGGATGCAGTGGTGGCCGTGACAGGAAGGTCTGAAACCAATATCATGTCTTGCCTGATGGCAAAATCCAAAGGGGTCGACCGCACGATAGCACTGGTACAAAATGTAGACTATTTTAGCCTGAGCAAAAATATTGGGATTGATACACTTATCAATAAAAAGCTTCTTGCGGCAAATAGTATTTTTAGGTATATCAGAAAGGGGGACGTCCTGGAAATGACAATTCTAAATGACGTAAACGCAGAAATAATTGAATTTCATGCGCATAAAGGCTCTAAAATCACCCAAAAACCTGTCAAGGACCTGAAATTTCCCAGAAATGCAATTATTGGAGGGATCATAAGAGACAACACCGGTATTATTGCCCTTGGAGATTTTAAAATACGTGAAGATGATAAAGTTGTTATTTGTTGTTTTCCGAAAACCATTTCAAAAGTTGAGCGATTCTTTAAATGATCCTTAGATGAAAAAATTCAATTTTAAGATCATTTTACAGCTTATGGGTATTCTACTCCTTTTCAACGGAGGGTTTATGCTTGTATCAGCACTGGTAAGCTGGTATTTTAAAGATGGAGCGCTCAATGCCATACTTTTAGCAGGAGGTATTACACTGACTATAGGCTTACTTCTCAGATTTGTGACCAAAGGTTTTGAAAAAAAGATCAAAAAACGCGAAGGGTATCTTGTGGTAACCCTGGGGTGGATCACCATGTCATTATCTGGTGCCCTACCCTATATATTTTCCGGAGCAATTCCTTCCTTTACGGATGCTTTTTTTGAAACCATGTCCGGGTACACCACAACAGGTGCTTCCATTATGAACGACATTGAGATCATGCCGCAAAGCATCCTCTTCTGGAGAAGCACAACACACTGGATAGGAGGTATGGGAATTATTGTTCTCGCCATAGCGATTCTTCCTCTTCTTGGTATTGGAGGGATGCAAATGTTTGCTGCAGAAGCGCCGGGACCATCTTCCGATAAATTACATCCCAGGATTGCCGACACCGCAAAAAGATTGTGGTTTCTTTATTTTGGACTCACTCTAACCGAGGCAATACTCCTAAAATTTGCCGGTATGGGTTATTTCGATGCCGTAAACCATGCGATGAGTACTTTATCTACAGGTGGGTTTTCTACAAAAAATGCCAGTATCGCCTATTGGAATAACCAGCCGTTGATCCAATATATCATTATATTTTTTATGTTTATCGCCGGGACCAATTTTGTGCTTAGTTATTTTGCAGTAAAGGGTGATTTTTCAAGATTTCGGAAGGATGAAGAATTTAAATATTATGCCACTGTCATCATAAGTATTACGATTATCACAACCCTGGTGGTTTATTTTTATGCAAATGTTTCTGTAAACCCTACTGAGATACAGGCTATTGCCCACCCAATGGTATTTGGAAAATTGGAAAGCGCTTTCAGACATGCCCTATTTCAGGTCATTGCTGTAGTCACCACAACGGGGTTCGTTTCGGCCGATTTTACTATTTGGACACCCTTTTTAACCGTCATGTTTTTGATCATGATGTTTTTAGGAGCTTCAGCCGGATCTACTGCAGGAGGTGTTAAAATTGTAAGACATATCATCATGATCAAAAATGGCTTTCTTGAATTTAAAAGAAGTCTACACCCTAATGCAATCGTTCCGGTGCGTTATAATACCAAAACAGTGACCAGAGGCATCGTTTTTAATATCATGGCCTTCTTTATTTTGTACCTCATTGTGTTTGCTGTCGGCTCACTGGTATTCAGCTTTATGGGTATTGATTTTATGACTTCTGTGGGAGCAGCTGCTTCTTCCCTGGGAAATGTAGGACCTGCTTTTGGTGACCTGAGCCCTGTGAACAATTATGCCAGCCTACCACCTTTTGGCAAGTGGTGGTCATCGATATTAATGCTATGCGGAAGGTTAGAATTATTTACAGTTTTGATAATATTTACGCCATATTTTTGGAGAAGCAACTAAGTTGACGGCAAATATCCCTTTATTTTTTTCAATTTTATAATTGAATCGCAAATCGGTTTCTGATTTATTTTGTAAAATCAGTACCTTGCAACAAAGAAATGAGACCCTTTTATGAAGATTATGAAGCCCTATATTCCGAAGAATAAAATACGTATCGTAACAGCCGCATCATTATTTGACGGACACGATGCCGCGATCAATATTATGAGACGAATTATCCAGTCTACTGGTGTAGAGGTAATTCATCTCGGTCATGACCGAAGTGTTGAAGAAGTAGTTAACACTGCCATTCAAGAAGATGCCAATGCCATAGCCATGACTTCCTATCAGGGAGGTCATAATGAGTATTTCAAATACATGTACGACTTACTCCAGAAAAAAGGAGGCGCTCACATCAAGATCTTTGGTGGCGGGGGTGGTGTGATCCTTCCTAAAGAGATCGACGACCTTATGACTTATGGAATCACCAGAATTTACTCTCCTGACGATGGCAGGCATATGGGTTTACAAGGCATGATCAATGATATGATCGAACATTGTGATTACGATCCCTCACTTTTACCTGAAAAAAAAGGGGATATGAACAAACAGCTCAAAGCAAACGACAAACCCCTCATTGCAAGACTAATTTCTTTGGCTGAAAATCATCCGAAGGTTTTTCACAGTAAATTCAAAGAACTTAATACAGCAGCAAGTGATACTCCGGTCTTAGGGATCACAGGAACAGGAGGAGCAGGTAAGTCATCTTTGGTAGATGAACTTGTAAGGCGATTTTTAAGTGATTTTCCTTCAAAAAAAATAGGTATTATCTCAGTGGATCCCTCCAAAAGAAAAACAGGTGGTGCTTTACTGGGTGACAGGATCAGGATGAATTCTGTCAACAATGACAGGGTATATATGCGATCATTGGCCACACGTCAGTCAAATCTGGCTTTGTCAAAGCATGTCAACGAAGCGGTAAATATTTTAAAAGCGGCTTCATTTGATTTGATCGTCCTGGAAACTTCTGGTATCGGTCAGTCTGATACTGAAATTCTTGATCATTCTGATTTTTCTCTTTATGTGATGACTCCTGAATATGGAGCAGCAACCCAATTGGAGAAAATAGATATGCTGGATTTTGCCAATGTGATCGCCCTGAATAAATTTGATAAAAAGGGTGGGCTTGATGCCCTTAGAGACGTTAAAAAGCAATTCCAAAGAAACCATCAATTTTGGGATGTTCCGGTTGACAGCATGCCGGTTTTTGGAACCATAGCCTCTCAATTCAACGATCCCGGTACCAATAACTTGTACAAACACATCATAGACAAGCTAAATGAGACCACAAATAAGTCATTTGTTACTTCTATGGAAGTAAGTGCTGACCTAAGTGAAAAGCTGTTTATCATCCCACCAAAAAGAGTTAGATACTTATCGGAAATTTCTGATACCAATGTTCAATATGACCAATGGAGCAAAGATCAAAGTGCACTGGCCCAAAAATTATATGGCATCTACCTTACTTTACAAAGTCTTTTAGGTAAAACAATACACCTTGATGCGAATGGACTGGACTTGTCTCATGCTGAGGAAGCTGCGGATAAGGAAACAAGATCTTTGATCGAAAGATTACTACTTGAATTTAAGACCACTAAAATGAGCCTGACCCCTCACAATTGGGAGCATATCATAGGTTTTGAAGCCAAAAAACAAGCTTATCAAAATGAGATTTATCAATTTAAAGTTAGAAACAAGGTCATTGAAATAGAAACACATGCCACTAGCCTGTCTCATTTAAAAATCCCAAAGATCTCCTTGCCAAAATATAAGGCCTGGGGTGACTTATTGCTATGGATCCTCCAAGAAAACCTCGCAGGTGAATTTCCATTTACCGCAGGTATCTACCCTTTTAAAAGAACGGGTGAAGATCCCACAAGAATGTTTGCCGGCGAAGGCGGACCTGAAAGAACCAATAGAAGATTTCACTATGTAAGTTTGAATTCACCCGCAAAGAGACTTTCCACTGCCTTTGATTCTGTGACTTTATATGGTCATGACCCGGATCATCGACCTGATATCTACGGAAAAATAGGAAATGCAGGCGTCTCGGTATGTTGTCTTGATGATGCTAAAAAGCTCTATTCAGGATTCGAACTCACCAATCCGATGACCTCAGTATCGATGACCATCAACGGACCTGCTCCCATGTTGCTCGGTTTCTTTATGAATGCCGCTATTGACCAGGAGTGCGAAAAATATATTATTGATCACAATCTTCAAGAGGAAGTTGAAGGAAAAATTAAGGCAATTTATAAGGAAAAAGGCGTTTCCAGACCTTCTTATCAGGGGGAACTTCCGGAAGGCAACAATGGGCTTGGACTCATGCTGCTAGGGGTTACAGGAGATCAAGTACTGCCTCATGAAGTTTATAAGGCGATCAAACAAGATACTTTGTCAAAGGTTAGAGGTACGGTTCAAGCGGATATCCTCAAAGAAGACCAGGCACAAAATACCTGCATCTTTTCTACAGAATTTGCTTTAAAAATGATGGGAGATGTTCAGCAATACTTTACAGACAACCATATTAGAAATTTTTACTCTGTTTCGATTTCAGGTTACCATATTGCCGAAGCAGGAGCAAATCCTATTTCACAGTTAGCCTTTACTTTATCAAACGGATTTACCTATGTGGAATACTATCTCAGCAGAGGTATGGATATCAACAAATTCGGCCCTAACTTATCTTTCTTCTTTTCGAATGGAACAGATCCTGAATACGCTGTCATTGGACGGGTAGCAAGAAGGATCTGGGCCAAGGCCATGAAATTGAAATACGGGGCAAACGAAAGGGCTCAAATGCTTAAGTATCACATCCAGACATCCGGGAGATCCTTACATGCTCAGGAAATCGATTTCAATGATATTCGAACCACTTTACAGGCATTATACGCCATCTATGACAATTGTAATTCCTTGCACACCAATGCCTATGATGAAGCCATTACCACACCCACTGAAGAATCGGTAAGAAGGGCCATGGCCATCCAATTGATCATCAATAAGGAACTTGGACTGGCAAAAAATGAAAACCCTTTACAAGGTTCCTTTATCATCGAGGAATTAACTGACCTTGTAGAGCAAGCTGTTTATTTGGAATTCGATAAGATCACAGAACGAGGCGGCGTATTAGGTGCCATGGAAACCATGTACCAAAGATCAAAAATACAAGAAGAAAGTTTGTACTATGAAGAAATGAAGCACAACGGTGAAATTGATATCATAGGGGTCAATACGTTTTTAAATAGTAAAGGATCTCCAACTATACTCCCTCAGGAAGTAATTCGCGCCACCGAAATTGAAAAACAATACCAGATAGAAGTGATCAAAAATTTACATCAGGCCAATAAAAAAATATCCGACCAGGAATTGACAAAACTTAAGGAAGCAGCCATCCAAAATGAAAACATTTTCGAACAACTAATGGAAGCGACAAAAGTTTGCACTTTGGGACAAATCACTTTCTCTTTGTTTGAAGTTGGAGGGCAATACCGCCGTAACATGTAGATTTTAGTTACGCTAACTTGCATTATATTATTGATACTTCAATTTTATTTAAAATTATAAACTTGTATTTCTTTTGTAGATTTACCCTTACAATCATATTTCAATGAAAAATAGACTGTTGCTGATCATGTTGCTCCTTTTGGGTAGCTTTTCATTTACTTCATGTAATAAAACCCAAACAAACGAATCGGATGATTCAATTATCAAGGATACCTATGTCCAGGACCATTTTGATAAAAAAGAAGTGACCATAGAAATGCGTGACGGGATCAAACTGCACACAACTGTGTATTCTCCAAAAGACACCTCAAAGTCTTATCCTATCCTTTTAAAAAGAACACCGTATAGCTGTAAACCCTATGGAGAAAATGAATTCCCATCGAACATAGGTCCAAACAAATACATGATGAAGCAGGGATATATCGTTGTTTATCAAGATGTAAGAGGTCGATGGATGAGTGAAGGTACTTACGATAATATGAGGGCCTATATTCCTAATAAGCGATCAGAAAAAGACATCGATGAAAGCTCCGACACCTATGACACCATTGACTGGCTCGTTAAAAATGTTGAAAACAATAATGGTAATGTCGGAACCTGGGGCATATCCTATCCGGGCTTTTATGCCACTTATTCTGCCATTGACGCGCATCCGGCTTTAAAGGCTGCTTCACCTCAAGCCTGCATCGGCGACTTCTTTTTTGACGATTTCCACCATAATGGAGCCTATTTATTGAGTTATTTCAGAGCCACCGCCTTGTTTGGTACACCCAAAGACCAACCCATTGACACGGCCTGGTATAAACTGCCTGAACTCAAAACCGAAGATCAATACCAGTTTTTTTTAGATGCCGGACCCTTGAGTAATCTCAACAAGTACTTTCAATATGAAACCGTTGATGATCCGGGTTTGAGAAAAGAAAATCTTGTGGACGATTTCTTTTGGCAGGAACTTATTGACCACCCAAATTACGATAGTGTTTGGCAAAAGAAAGGCATCATACAACACCTTAAAAACATCAAACCCTCAGTAGCCACTATGGTTGTAGGAGGCTGGTTTGATGCAGAAGACTTATACGGGCCATTAGAAACTTATAAAACAATTGAAGCTCATAATCCAGATAACTATAACACCATGGTTTTTGGACCTTGGGATCACGGTGGCTGGGCCAGATCGAAATCAAAAAATACAGTAGGTAATTATTACTTTGGGGATTCCATTTCAGATTTTTTTCAGCAAGAAATTGAATCACGTTTTTTCCAGCACTTTTTAAAGAATAGCGGTGATCACAACTCAGGACTGCCAGAAGCCTATGTATTCGATTCAGGTAGAAAAGCCTGGAAAACTTTTAACAGCTGGCCCCCTGAAAACATTTCAAGACAGCAATGGTATTTATCTAAAAATCAAAAACTTTCTAAAACCAAAGGTGTTGAACAAAAAATAACATTTATCAGCGATCTAAAAAGGCCCGTTCCTTATTCAGAGGATATCAAAACGGTATTTACACCGCGAAAATACATGACTGATGATCAAAGATTTGCCGCCAGAAGGCCCGACGTTTTGGTATTTGAAACTGAGGTACTTGAAGAAGATCTGACTTTAGCCGGAGACATTCTTGCCAAGCTCATGGTGGCTACAACGGGTACTGACGCTGACTGGATCGTCAAAGTTATAGATGTTCATCCCGCCGATACCCAAAACAATAATGACGGGCTACAAGATCACCTGAAAATGAGTAACTATCATTTGATGGTGAGAAGCGAGGTCATGCGAGGAAAATTCAGAAACAGCTTTTCTCAACCAGAACCTTTTGTTCCCAATCAAAAATCAGCCGTGAATATAAAACTTCAGGACGTTTTTCATACCTTTAAAAAAGGTCACAAACTCCAAGTTCAAGTTCAAAGCACCTGGTTTCCGCTGATCGATCTGAATCCTCAAACCTATGTGCCCAATATTTATAAAGCAAAAGAAAGCGATTTTAAAACGCAGTCCCATACAGTTTTCACATCTTCATCTGTTGAATTTACTGTTTTAGAATAATCTATGTTTGATCAAAAGTATAAAGGAAAGGGCCATAGCATAAAAACCATTGTGTTTCTGGCTGCACCTGTACTATTCTTTTATCTTGTGTTTTTTGTTGAGCTGGATAAAGAGCAACCTGCCATCACGTATACCCTTGCAGTGGCATTATTAATGGCCTTGTGGTGGGTTACCGAGATAGTCCCATTGGCAGTTACTTCTTTGCTTCCATTTGTGCTTTTTCCGCTTCTCGGAGTAATGAATGGAAAAGATGTCGCATCCAATTATTTTAATGATATTATTTTCTTATTCCTTGGCGGATTTCTCTTTGCGCTGGCTATGCAAAAGTGGAACCTCCATCGCAGGATCGCCTTAAAACTATTGATTATTGTAGGTAACAGTCCTGCAAGAATTATGCTCGGCTTTATGTTGGCCACCTCATTTTTATCCATGTGGATATCCAACACCGCTACAACCATGCTTATGGTCCCAATTCTCATGTCCATCATTCTGAAACTTGAGGAAGTAAATACAGGCAACGGGATAAAATCCTTTTCAACGGGTTTATTGCTGGCAGTAGCTTACAGTGCCTCCATTGGCGGTATCTCAACTTTGGTCGGTACGCCTCCAAACCTGTCTTTTGCGCGAATTTTCGCCATTTACTTCCCTGATGCTCCTGAGATCTCATTTGCATCCTGGTTCTTTTATGCATTTCCTATTGTCGTGATTCTATTTACCATCAGTTTTGGATATCTCTATCTGGTATTTATAAGGAATAAATCTGATGGCTGGACCAATATTGACAACAAAGATATTAAACTGGAATACGCTTCCCTGGGTCCATGGGTCATTGAACAGCGCATCGTTGCTGTATTTTTTGGACTCTTGGCAGTACTTTGGTTTACTAGAGCCGATTTAAACTTTGGTTTTATGACTTTACCCGGATGGTCAAACATTTTTCAAAACCCAAAATTTCTAAATGATGGAACAGTTGCGATTGCTATAGCCATTGCATTATTTCTGATACCATCCAAAAATGGAAACAGTCACTTTATCATGGATTGGAAAACTGCCGAAAGTATTCCATGGGAAATTATTTTACTGTTTGGAGGAGGATTTGCACTGGCCAGTGGATTTAAAGAATCCGGTCTATCCCAATGGTTTGGTGATCAGCTCATCTGGCTCAAAGATGTGCATCCATTTATTATTATTTTGTCGGTGTCTTTATTGATCACCTTTCTCACCGAATTAACCTCAAATGTGGCTACGGTAGAAACTTTTTTACCTGTTTTAGCAGGTTTGGCAATGAGTATCGAAATAAACCCTCTACTATTTATGCTTCCTGCTACTATTTCAGCTTCACTTGCCTTTATGTTGCCATCTGCCACAGCGCCTAATGCGATTATTTTTGGAACCAAAAGATTAAAGGTTCTGGATATGTCAAGGTCGGGCCTGGCCCTTAATTTTATAGGAATTATGATCGTCACATTAGCCACATATTACCTGGCAACGTTTATTTTTAGCATTTCATTGACTGAATTCCCTTCTTGGGCAGCAAAATAATTAAGAGGGATTTAACATGCTTTTTTATGGAGTTTTAATAACTTGGAGAATCAATTTTAATCTTTTTGAGGGTATTTTTTATCATATTATTCTTTTTTTCCTGTACCAACCTATTCCCACAAGGGGATAGATTTACAAAAGGCGAAATAATAGATACGATTTGGGTGGACAAAAAGATAGGAGAGAGTTTTTCTTTTTACATGCCCAGATCTTATGAACCATCAAAAGCAACACCCATTATTTTTATTTTTGAGCCTATGGCGAGAGGAAGTACCGGCATAGATCCGTTCATTTCAACAGCAGACACCTATGGTTATTTGCTTGTTTGTTCAAACAATACTAAAAATGGTCCTTTTGAAGGAAATTACGCAATCATCGATAGATTGTTTGCTAAAGTCTTTACAAGCTTGAAGCTTGATCCAAAACGTGTGTATACTTCAGGGTTTTCAGGTGGAGGAAGACTCGCATCATCTATTGCTTTAAAAACAGATCAAATTCAAGGCGTGGTTTCTTGTGGCGCAGCCTTCACTATTAATTCGGGAGGACTACCAACCACACAAAACTTTTCTTATGCTACGATAATAGGAGAACAAGATATGAACTATTACGAGTTGACGTTTACCCATAAATACCTCAACAAAACAAAGCTGCCATACGAAGTATTTACGCCAGATATTAACCACCGCTGGCCCACAAGGGATCAAATTTTAATGGCCTTTGACTGGATGCAATTAGAAGCCTATAAAAAACTGTTGTTACCTGTTGATCCAACTGTTACCAAACAGATCTATAACAAATACTATCAACAGGCTCAATTAGAAGAAAAAGACCAGCGCCTTCTTGCTGCTTCGAACGAATATCGAAGAGTCCTCAATAATTTTAAACGTTATTATCAAATGGATACTATTCAGGAAAAGTTACAAAACCTGGAGGAAAGCAAAGCCTATAAATCTGAGAAAAAAAAGAACGAATCACTATTAGAAACCGAATTAGCGCTTACCGATGAATTATTCGATCGATTCAATACAGATATCAATAAAAAATCTTATCATCTGGGATGGTGGGAAAATCGTATTGAGAAGCTCAAAAAAAAGATGGAATCAGATTCTCATATGGAACAAACCATGTATAAGCGATTATTGTATAAAGTCTTTGCACATGCCATAGAAACTGTCAATCATGATCCCAGTATTAAAAATATAGAACAAAAGATGTTTTGCTATGATATCTGTATGTTGATTTATCCATCTTATGCCCTACCCTATATCAAACAAATTGAAAATGCTGTTGCAATGAAAAAACCTGATCTTGGCTTAGATTATTTGGAGAAATTACTAAACACGGGTTTTGACGAGAAAGAACGTCTTCTAAAAAATGAATCCATCATGACCCTCGAAAATATGGATCGGTTTAAAAAATTAATGACAAAATAATCTGACTTTATGAATGTAAACAATATCACGGACGTTTTTGGAAAGGCTATTAAGGATTTTTATAAAGGTAAAAATGCTGTTATAGAAACCTATTCGTCAATAGGTGGTTGGGATGAATTACCCGTAAAATATCTTTTTCGTTCCTTTGAAGAAATGCCTGATATTGAACAGACTGCACTTAAAATGGCATTTGGAAAAGTTTTGGATCTGGGTTGCGGAGCCGGCAGTCATTCTCTTTATCTACAAAACAAAGGTCTATCGGTGAAGCCGGTTGATATATCAAAAGGAGCCATAGAAGTTTGCAGGCTAAGAGGACTCGAACATGCAGAAATGACAGACCTTTGGAATTTGAAAGGTGTCCAATTCGATACAATTCTGGCATTAATGAATGGAGCAGGCATTTGCGGATCCATGAAGCGCCTACCCGATTTTTTAACCCATTTGGCATCTCTTCTTAAACCGGGAGGTCAGATTCTAATGGATTCTACAGACATCATTTATATGTTTGAGGACGAAAATGGAGAAGTAGATCTTTCAGAAGTGCAGCATTATTATGGTGAGGTTGAATTTCAATCGAAATATCTTGGTGAGAATAGTGGCTCATATCCATGGATGTATATTGATTTTTACAACCTGCAGCAACAGGCATACAATGTCAAATTACAATGTGAACTGCTTAAAAAGGGAACACATTATGACTACCTCGCCAGGTTAAGTTTTCCGGAATAGATCAGGAAGATTCCTTTCTATACAATCCCAGTAAAATCAAACAGGCGAGCAGACAAATTCCTGCCATAAGATACCAGGTTGTTTCAAAGCCGAATTTAGCAGAAAATTGCATGCCTAGGTTGGGACCCAAAATGTGAGCCACCGAAAAAGACATGCTGTAAAGGGCCATATAGGCCCCCTGATTGCCGAGTTTTGAGCGGTTAAGCGCATATGAATTTGAAAAAGGAAACCCTAGCATTTCTCCAAAGGTCATAAAAATCATACCAATAATGGCCAGCCCGATCCAAGGGCCTACATTCAATACAAGAAAACTTAGCATTAATAAAAACACCCCTCCTATGACTATTTTTAGACTTTCAATTTTTCCTTTTTCCAGAGCATGAACAATAGGCATCTCCGTTAAAAAAATTAACAAACCGTTCATGGCAAGCATCAACCCTATCTTGTCTTCATCCATACCCAGTCGCTGACTATAATACAATGGAATGGTAGAAAAATATTGCATAAAGGTAAAACCAATCAAAAACATCGCAAACCAAAAAATGAGATAACGACCATCCTTATATGGAGACAATTTTGGTAAAATTGAATCTTGCTGCTCCTTCTTCACTTCACTTTTCTGACTTAAAAATCTGATGATGATCAATCCCGCAACCAGACATGTCAATCCGTCAACCCAAAACAGGCTTCTGTAACTCACATAGGTGATCAACAATCCGCCTAAAGCGGGACCCATAGAAAATCCAAGGTTGATGGCCAATCTGATCAAAGTTACCGAACGGGTTCTGTTATCCGCTTCACTGTAATCATCAAGCGCCACCCAAACAGCTGGCCTAAACATATCTGCAACAATGGTTAGTGAAAATACACCAATGCATAGACTGTAAAAATCTGTGATAAACTGGATTGAAAAAAAAACCAGACCTGTACCCAACAAACTCATATACATGACTTTGTAATAGCCTATTCTATCTGCCAGTTTCCCACCAATAAAAACACCGGCAACCGACCCTAAACCATAACAAGACATGATCCATCCTACTTTTTCAAGCGAGAAATCAAGAAAGTTGGTAAGATACAAGGATAGAAAAGGTACAACCATGGCACCTGCTCTATTGACAAACATGGTCAGTGCCATAAACCAGACTTCTTTGGAAAGTCCCTGATAGGGTTTGAGGATCTTCTTTAACATTTGCCAAAGATATACTTTATCCATATTTCAACATTTGATTTGAATTTATTTGATTTGTTCACCAAATAAATCCTGACACTTTTTCAATATTTATAGGTATATTTGGTTTAAAAGATTGGCCATGAAGAATTCCCTGTTGATACTTTTATTTTTATGTGCGTCTGTAGTTCTTGCACAGGAATCAAAGCAATTCAAAGAAGCAAATAAATTTCAACAAACATTAAATAAAGAATTTTCCAGCAAGGAAAAATCCCCCTTAACAGAAGAGGATTTGGCAGTATTTGAAGCGCTTGAATTCTTTCCTATTGACACTAATTTTATAGTGACTGCTTCGCTAACGTTTCACAAAGACAGCGAGTCTTTTAAGATGAAAACCACAACTGACAGGTTACCAATTTATAAACTTTATGCTACCGCTCGTTTTCAATTACATGGGAAAAATTATTCCCTGGAGATCTATCAAAATGAAAAACTATTGTTGACACCAGATTATGAGGATTATTTATTTTTGCCTTTTACAGATCTTAGCAACGGTGAAAGTAGCTATGGTGGCGGAAGGTATATTGATCTGAAACTGCCTGAAGGTGACAGTATTGTGATTGATTTTAACCAGTCATACAATCCCTATTGTGCGTACAACGAAAAATACTCCTGCCCTATACCTCCAAAATCAAATCATTTGGATACAAAGGTCTTAGCAGGGGTAAAAGCTTTTGATCATTAAGTTTTAAATGAATTTTGACGCATACATCCCTAAAAAAACAGCTGAAATGGCTAAAACAAAGGTGACGATGATATAGGGTAAAAAACCAAAATAATCACCTCCCTTTAAATAGATATGATTTTCATAGGCAAAAGTTGAAAAAGTGGTAAATCCACCACAGAATCCTGTGGCTAGAAGCAGCGAGTGATTTTCATTCAACAAACCTGTTCTGGCAGAATATCCAAAAATTATTCCAATAATAAGGCTTCCTAAAACATTAGCCAACAGGGTTCCATAGGGTATGGCATTTTCAAAATTATTCAATTTCATGCTTAGCCAGAAGCGCAATACGCTGCCAAGACCTCCTCCAAGAAATACCAATAATGCCTGCTTCATTCTTTATCAGTCTAAGTTTACACTTCCCATCTGTCTCCAACTCCATTTTCCTGTGATCGTTCCTTTATCGAGGGTCAAAACACCTGGGTTAGATCTGACGATGGTCTTCAAAGTGGTTTCATCACAAAACAACAAATCAAAATCCCAATTATACGCTTCTTTAAGCTGATCATAATCTTCCTGCGTGGATGCAGAAAAACAATAAACAGTATATCCCTTTTCCATGGCCCTCTCGGAAAGCTCTTTAACCTCCTTCATCCCCTTACTACTGGTCAGTTTAAGGTTATAGGCCACCACCAGCATCAGTTTTTCCTTCGCCATAAGCAACTCCGTAATATCCTCACCACCGTTCTCCATGGTAAAATCATGAATTGGAGGCACATAGCCTTCTTTTAAAGTTCTTGTTTTTCGATCAACAAAAGTAGCTCCTTCAATGTTCCAAGGCTTTTCTTCAGTGGTAAACACCTGATCTTCCCCATTTACTTTATAAATCCAGGTATCTTCATATACTGGCTGCTCAGCTCCTTCCGGAATCAGCATGCCTTCAGGAATGTTCTTGCCTATGGCATAGGGTCTAAAATCAATGATGGGAAGATAACGCAGCACATAAAACACAATACCAATAAACAGTAATAAGGCGACCAAACTTATTCTTTGGGCTAAAATATCAGAAGAAATAGGCTGAATATCATACACCCTGATCAACAGATAAATGACTAAAACGATAAGGATCACATTTTTATAAAACGTCTCCCAGGGTGTTAATTTTACGGCATCGCCAAAACAACCGCAATCCGTAACCTTATCATAATATGCTGAATACCATGTTAAAAACAAGAATAATAGTGTAATTAGAAATAAACTCCAAACCGTTAGTTTGGCTTTATAACCGACCAATAACATGACCCCAAGCATGATCTCAGCAAGAATCAGTAGAATCGAAAACTGCAGTGCATACGGAATTAAAAACTCCAGGTTTAACACATCTGCGCCAAAATATTCCTCAAATTTATAGGCCGAGCCCAAAGGATCAACCAATTTTACAAAACCTGAAAATATAAAAGTCACAGCAACCAGTAAGCGCGCGATTTGGGTCAAAATATTCATTAATTCGTCAAATTAGTCATTCATTAATATCAAGGCAAAAACTGCATAATTGATCATATCCTGATAATTTGCATCTATTCCTTCAGACACCAATGTCTTTCCTTGATTATCTTCAATTTGTTTCACTCTTAACAGTTTTTGCAGAATGAGATCAGTTAGGGAACTCACCCTCATATCGCGCCAAGCCTCTCCGTAATCATGGTTTTTATTCTCCATCAAAGTCTTTGTGCTTAACATATGCTTATCATACAAGGAAATGGCCTGATCTACATCGAGATCCGGTTGTTCAACAACACCTTTTTCCAATTGTATCAGTGCCATGATCGAATAATTAATAATTCCGATAAATTCAGGGATTTCGTCTTCATCCACTTTACGGGTATCGTTTTCTTGTAGTTGTCTGATTCTTTGAGCCTTGATGAATATTTGATCTGTAAGCGATGGAAGTCTTAATATCCTCCATGCACTACCGTAATCACTCATTTTATTTATAAAAAGAGAACGGCATTTAGCCGTTACCTCATCATATTGCTTCGATGTATTCTGCATGTATATTGAAATCAGAGAATTTAGTTTTTTTGTCGAAACGAATTTATAAAAATCTCATGATATAATATCGCCGGTTTGCTTATTTTTACAAAATATATACCCTATTAAACCCTTATAAAATGAAACGTATCGCTGTTTTTTGTGGTTCAAGTAAAGGCTTCAACCAAGAATATGCCCATGCGGCAGTGAAATTAGGTGACTATTTTTCAAAACAGGGAATTGGCCTGGTCTATGGGGGCGGTAAAATTGGCATTATGGGTGTCATTGCAGATACAATGATCAAAAACAATTCAGAGGTTATAGGCGTGATTCCTGGCTTACTGAAACATGAAGAGGTTGCCCACACCAAGATATCTCAAATGATTACCACCAAAAAAATGTCAAAAAGAAAGGTGAAAATAAGTAAACTTGTGGATGGCTATATTGCCTTACCAGGAGGTTTTGGAACACTTGATGAAATTTTTGAAGCCCTTACTTTAGGACAACTTGGAATTGAAAACAAAGCCATCGGTATCTTGAATACCAATAATTTTTTCCACCATGCTCTTTTACAACTTGATCACATGGTGAAGGAAGGATTTTTAAAACAGGAAAACAGAGACATGATCATGGTGAGTGAATCGATTGAAGACCTGATTCATAAAATGAAATCTTATAAGGCACCTGTTTTAAGCAAGGTTGTAAATACTGTAGCCAGTTGATCCTAAAGACACGAACATGTATATCAATTGTAAAGGCCATTTAATAGATCTTGAACATCCAAAGGTTATGGGGATTCTTAACCTGACCCCTGATTCTTTTTATGATGGAGGTAAATACAAATCCGCTGCAGATATAGTTAGGCAAGTTGAAAAAATGCTGAATGAAGGAGCTACTTTTATTGACATTGGAGCCTATTCTTCAAGACCCAAAGCCAAACATATTTCCCAGGATGAAGAGCTTTCCAGATTATTGCCCGTGTTGGAATTAGTGATGAAAGAATTTCCCAATGCGCTTATCTCAATTGACACATTTCGAAGTCATGTTGCAGAATTGGCTATTCAATCAGGAGCCTGTATGGTGAATGATATTTCTGCTGGTTCTCTGGATAGAGATATGTTTACCACCATTGCAAAACTTCAGGTACCTTATATATTGATGCATATGGTAGGAACTCCTCAAACCATGCAACAAAATGTTCAGTATGAAAATCTGATCAAAGACATGATCTTTTATTTTTCTCAAAAGGTATTTGCACTGAGGAAACTTGGTGTGAACGACCTTATATTGGACCCGGGATTTGGATTCAGTAAAACGATTGATCAGAATTATGAACTATTGCAAAAGCTCGAACTTTTTTCGGGCATGAACCTTCCTCTTCTTGTTGGACTATCAAGAAAATCAATGCTTTATAAACTACTTGACCTGGATGCCGATCGGGCCCTGAATGCAACGACTTCAGTCAACACCATTGCATTGATGAAAGGTGCCAGTTTGCTCAGGGTCCATGATGTTCGGGAAGCTGTTGAAACAGTAAAAATATTTGAAAAAATAATGAATAGACCCTCCTTATGATGAAAAGAATCTACCATATCTTCTTTATCAGTTCGATACTGCTATCCGGCTGTCAAAAAAAACCGGTTCAATTGCCCTTGATCGATATTCCTGGTATTTCAGAAATTCAGAATCATTCCAGTATTTGGATTTTTATGGAAACGATGAATGGAGAAACCTCAGCCAAACTAAATAAGAATAATAAAATCACGAACACCCATTGGATTTTCAATATAGACAGAAGATTAACCATGGCACAAGTTGTTCCCTTGTTGATAGAAATGCAGGAAAATAGAAATAAAGATTCAATGCATAAAAAAGAGGGTATGAAAAATTATTTTAGTTATGCTGACACTGCAACTGAGAAAATCTCTCTTATACCTTTTCCTCAAACTAGCTATATAACGGAAACAACAAATGATAAAAACCGGATAATGCCACCGTGTACAGTAATTCTTGAAATCTGGGGAGAACAGATTAAAATAAATAGTGAAGTTTTACCATTGAACTCCTTGCTTTCAACTTTAAAAAGTGACTATTCCTGCAACCCGGAAGACGAGCTAACAATCCTGCTCACTTATGACCCTCAAACCAGCTATCAGGATTATCTGAGCGTAAAGGCTTTCCTCTCGTTAAACGAAATCAACAGCGCATCTGTTGAATACGTTTATACTGTAAAATAATTCATACATTTACAAAAATTCGCTCAGCATTGGATCAATTTAATTTTTTAAACATCAACTTTTTAGACATTCTTGATATTGTTCTAGTTGCTGTATTACTCTTCTATATTTTTAGGTTAATTCGCGGTACTGCGGCGATTAATATCTTTATTGGCATCGCCATTATTTATCTAATTTGGAAACTGACCCAGGCGCTGGAAATGGAATTATTAAGTGACATTCTAGGTAAATTTCTAGGAGGTGGTTTTATTGCACTTATTATCGTCTTTCAACAGGAAATACGAAAGTTTCTCCTTATGGTTGGATCGACCAATATTGCCTCTAAAAAAGGCTTTTTAAAGCATTTAAAGTTTTTTAAAACTGACATTGCAGCTAACAATCACATTGATGAAATCGTAAGCTTTTGCGAGGAAATGGGAAAGTTAAGAACAGGAGTCCTCATTGTACTCAAGAGAAACAATAGTCTGGAATTTGTAAAAATGACTGGTGATGAAATGCAGATTAAAGTGAATAAGCCCATTTTGAAAAGCATTTTCTATAAGAATAGTCCGCTTCACGATGGTGCTATTGTGATTGAAAATGAATTCATTACGGCTACAAGAGTTATTCTTCCGATCGAAAATACCCTTGACATTCCTTCTCATTTCGGATTGAGACACCGAGCGGGTCTTGGCATTACTATCCGAACCGATGCCCTGGCGCTTATCGTATCAGAGGAATCTGGACAGGTTTCTTATGTCAATAACGGAGCCTTTATTTTATTTGAAGATTTCAGTGAATTGGCTGAGATCATTAAAGATGACCTCAATTAAGTGTCAAAACCATCAACTGGCTTGTTTCTGAACAAATTGGATATTATATAATTTACTATAATAGCCCTTTTTATCCAGCAGCTCTGAATGACTTCCCTGCTCCACAATTTTTCCGTTTTCCATAACAATGATCTTATCTGCCTTTTGAATGGTAGCCAACCTGTGGGCGATGATAATTGAGGTTCGGTTCTTGGTGATTTTTTCAGTCGCTTCCTGTATCAATTTTTCAGAATGGGAATCAATCGAAGAAGTAGCTTCATCCAAAATAAGTATGCCAGGCTTACTCACAGAAGCCCTAAGAAAGGCAATTAATTGGCGCTGCCCTACTGATAACATTACCCCTCTTTCCTTCACATTGTAATCATATCCTCCAGGTAAAGACATGATGAAGTCGTGAATACCAATCACCTTGGCTGATCTCTGAACTTCCTCAAGTGAAATAGAATCATCCCTTAGCGTAATATTGTTAAAAATACTATCTGAAAACAGAAAAACATCTTGTAATACAACTGCGATTTGATCACGTAAAGAATGTAGATTATAATCCTTAATATCGACGTCATCAATTTTTATACAACCACTATTTATATCATAAAATCGGTTCAATAAATTAATTATGGTTGACTTGCCTGCACCCGTGGCACCTACTATGGCTACGGTCTCTCCCGGATTCACTTCAAAGGATATGCCTTTGATGACCTCCTCCTTCGGAATATAACTAAAGTGAACATCTTTGAACCTAACCTTTCCTTTAAAGGTCTCTACCATCACTTGCCCTTGGTCTTTTTCGCTTTCATTGGCATCCACGATCTTAAAGACTCTTTCTGCTGCAACCATACCCATTTGAAGTGTATTAAACTTATCCGCTATCTGCCGTAAAGGCCTGAATAACATATTGTTCATCATAATAAAACTAATGATCTCACCAGCAGTTACCGAATTACTTGTGGCAGCGTTTAATCCTCCATACCAAACCACTAGTCCTATGGCGATAGAGGGAAGAACTTCTGCGATTGGAAAGAATATCGAATTATACCATACGGTTCTTATCCAGGCTTTCTTATGCTTGTCATTGATGCTTTTAAATTTATCATATTCAATTTTTTCTCTTGAAAAAAGCTGAATGATTCGCATCCCAGTAATTCGTTCCTGAACAAATGTATTTAAATTTGACACCTCTGTTCTTACTTCCTGAAAAGCAGACTTCATGGCTTTTTGAAAGATCTTTGTTGCAAAAATCAACACCGGTAAGATCGCAAAAACAATCAAAGCCAATTGCCAATTCATATACAACATCACCATTGCGATGACAAACATTTTTAACAGATCACTAATGATCATAAACAATCCCTGACCAAATACACTGGCAATGGTCTCAATATCAGACACCACTCTTGTCACGAGTTTACCAACAGCTGATTTGTTGTAATACTGCATTTTAAAATTCAGTAAATGCTTAAAAAGCTGGGTTCTCATGTCTCTTATGATACTCTGACCTAACCAATTGGCAAAATAAATAAATAGAAACTGGAAAATCACTTCCAAGACCAGTACGAACAACATCAAACTAGTAAACACGACTAGCTGTTCGGCATCTTTATTAAAGATAAAATCATCTATGATTCTCTTAAGCAGCACAGGTCTGACGGCCGCAAGAAGGGCAACAGATAATACGGCGAGTACAGAAAGATTGAACTGTAGCTTGTAATGTTTGGCATACCGCATCAGTCTGGAAAACAGCTGAACGTCATACACCTTACCCACTACTTTTTTATGATCTTTCCTTTTTTCAGACATAATTAATCTATGAAAATACTATCGGGATAAATAACCCTTGTTAAATATAATCCTTTCGCTTTTACTGAAGCACCAGCCATTTCTCTATCACGCGACTCAATCACATTCTTAAATTCGTCAAGAGTCATCCTTCCTTTACCAACTTCTAGCAGGGTGCCAACAATGGCCCTTACCATATTTCTTAAAAACCGATTTGCCGTAATAAAGAATTCCAAATGATGCCCATCTGATTTCCAATAGGCCTCTGTTATCTTACAATCGTATGTTTTAACATCTGTTTTACTTCTTGAAAAACATTTAAAATCAGTATAATTCATCAACAAAGCAGACGCTTCATCCATTTTTTTAGTGTTCAGATCCGTTTGATAAATATACAAACTCAGGTCATTTTCAAAAACGTTCTTATCTAGTGAAATCCTGTACTGATAACTTCTGGAAACAGCATTAAATCTGGCATGAGCATCATTATTAACCCTAAGCACTTGAAAAATACCAATATCCTCTGGTAAAAAAGAATTTAACTTATACTTTAACTTTTCTTTATCTAATTGTTTTTCAATATCAAAATGTAAAAAGAACTGTCTGGCATGAACTCCTGCATCCGTTCTCCCACAGCCAATTACCGAAATCTCTTCTTTCAGCAATAAGGAAAGGGCTTTTTCAACGGTTTGTTGAACAGAAATTTCATTGGCTTGTTTTTGCCATCCATGATAATGCTTACCGTGATAAGAAAGTTCAATAAAGTATCTCAAAAACCTTTAATTTTACGCCGAACAAAGATAATTAATTAAATCAATACTCCTTTGGCGCAGAAAATTATACTTCTATCAGATACTCATGGCTATATTGATGAAAAGATCTTGAATTATTGTACAAATGCAGATGAAGTATGGCATGCGGGAGACATTGGAAATCTGGAAGTTACTGACAGAATAAAAGATGTAAGCCGACTAAGAGCGGTCTATGGTAATATTGATGACAAAAACATTCGAAGTGAATTTCCTTTAGATCAAAAATTTACTATAGAAGGGGTCACTGTTTGGATAACCCATATTGGAGGATATCCCTATCGTTATAATCCCAGGGTTAAGGAATCCATCTCATTACGCCCTCCTAAATTGTTTATTTCCGGTCACTCCCATATCTTAAAGGTTCAATATGATAAAAAACTGGAATTACTGCATATGAATCCTGGAGCAGTTGGTAAACATGGGTTTCATAAAGTACGAACCATGTTGCGCTTTGAAATTGAAAATACAGATATAAAGAATATGGAAATTATAGAGATGAAAAGGTAAGATCAAACGACCTGAATCAATTCTGGGGTAAATATCGGAACGGAAATAAAAATGCTCGTTCCTTCTCCTTTTTTAGAATTGATATTGAATACACCTTGCATGATCTTGATCCTGGCCTCAATATGACTCAAACCTAAACCGTCTTTTCTGCGAGCTGTTTTTAAGTCAAAACCCTTTCCATCATCAATGATC
>NODE-70-length-33915-cov-10.5703_pt1 | contig 33915 bp, 33 predicted proteins | sample MGYA00139097_ERZ477577 | MGnify/ENA metagenome assembly ERZ477577
ACCAAAACTTACTTTCATGCTAGCACAGGGTTGTCTTCTGTCAACGAAAAGAACCTCTATTGTTCAGGCCCTTTCAATTGTTATTTGATTATGTTAATCATAACGAGTTGTTAGCTATTCAATTATTTTTCAAGTTTTTCTCTTTAATGATTCTAATCATATTATTGAGAGCCTGGTTACTTTTATTCTATGACCAATCAATGCAAAGCACCTAAGCCGGGTGCCTACCGATTTACTGTTGATGAGCAATATAATGGTCTGCGCCTCGATCATTATCTCGCGGAAGCGCACGAGGCCTTTTCACGAAGCCTGGCAAAACGCTTTATCGATATCGGAGGGGTGCACCTTGGCGGTCGCAGGATGCGCAGATGTAGTCAGACTGTCTCTACCGGGCAAGGTGTTGAGGTCTTTATAGACAGACAACCTTTAGCGCCAATGAAGCTGGAGCGGAGCCAGATCCTGTACCAGGATCAGGACCTGATTGTGATCGACAAGCCTTCCGGTATGGCAACCCAGCCGGCTCCATCACGATACCAGGGCACTGTGTACGCCGAGCTGCAAAACCTTCTGCAGGGGCAGAAGAACAGAGGACAGAAGCCGAGTATTGGCATGGTGCAACGCCTTGATCTTGACACCTCCGGGGCCATGGTGTTCTCGATTCACAAGCGTGCACACAAGAAGATGACCGAGGCTTTTCGTGGTCGTGATGTTGATAAAGTCTACTGGGCGCTGGTCGCAGGCAAACCTGAGACAAATGAGGGACACTTCTCCTCCCAGCTGGCGAAAAGGCGATCGACAAACCTTATGGTTTCTGTCGAACGGGGGGGCAAGCAGGCAGATACTCTTTATCGCACGCTGCAAAGTATGCAACAGGCCAGTCTGGTTGAAGTCATGCTGATAACAGGCCGGTCACATCAGATCCGGGCACATTTCTCTGAAGCCGGACTGCCTCTGTTGGGCGATACCGCTTATGGTGGACCGCAAACGTTAAGTGGTGTTGATGTTCCTCGTCAGATGCTGCATTCCCGGGAACTCTCTTTTAATCATCCTGTCACCAGGGAAAAAATGACCTTCACCGCACCATTGCCGAATGATTTCTCCTATATCCTTAAGCAACTGGATGTCTCCTTGAACGGTCTCAAAGGATAAGGTATTGTAACGCCGCTATGATGTCATTCCCACAAATTGATCCGATTATCTTTCAGATCGGGCCCTTGGCCATTCGCTGGTACGGCATGATGTACCTGCTCGGTTTTGGTGCTGCCTACCTGCTGATTACGCATCTGTCACGTATGCGCAATCTCGCCCTGAGCAAAGAGGGCGTCTCGGATTTACTCTTTTATGGTGTCATTGGCGTAGTCCTTGGTGGCCGTCTGGGTTATGTGCTTTTCTATAATCCTGGCCAATATCTTTCGAAGCCGTTGGAAGTTTTTGCCGTCTGGCAAGGTGGGATGAGCTTTCACGGTGGTTTGCTTGGTGTTGTTCTTGCCACGGTCTTTTTCTGCTGGCGACGTCAACTTCCGATACTTCTGGCAGGTGACATTCTTGTCACTTCGTCTACGATCGGTCTTGGCTTGGGGCGGGTTGGCAACTTTATCAACGGTGAACTCTGGGGAAGGGTCACTGATCTCCCATGGGGGATGGTGTTCCCCGGCGGCGGTCGACTGCCCAGGCACCCGAGTCAGCTCTATGAGGCCTTTTTGGAAGGCCTCGTGTTGTTCCTGATTCTTTATCTGCTGCATCGTCGCAAGGCTAAAGAAGGCGTGCCCTTTTTCTGCTTTTTTATCGGTTATGGACTTTTCCGTTTCCTGGTTGAGTTTGTTCGTCAGCCGGACGCCCATCTTGGTTTCCTCTGGGGTGGGGCAACCATGGGGCAGCTGCTCTCTCTGCCGATGATTCTTTTCGGTCTGTGCGGCCTCATCTATATTTATCGTTTCAAGGCCACGCGATGAATCGTATTCGCGCTATTATCTATGATTGCGACGGTGTCCTATTTGAGAGTCGCAGAGCCAATCTGGCCTATTATAATGCGATTCTGACCCATTTTGATGAACCCCACGTTGAGGAATCTGACCAGGCACGGGCGCATCTCTGTCACACTGCAGCCAGCCCTCATGTTTTTAGCCAGCTTTTGGGTGCCGAGCGTACGCCGCTGGCTCTTTCTCTCGCCTCAGAGCTGGATTATCGGCAGTTCATTCCTTTGATGACTCCCGAACCCGGCATGCAGGATGCCCTAGCCAGGCTCTCTGTCTCCTACCCTCTCGCGGTTGCGACGAACCGTGGTTATAGTATGCCGAGCATTCTCGAGCATTTTGGATTGAGCGGTTACTTCAATACAGTCGTCACCAGTCGTGACGTAGAGCGTCCCAAACCCGCGCCTGACATGCTACATGAGGCGGCAAAACGTTTGCAGTGCGCAACGCACGAACTGCTGTTCGTCGGCGACTCCGAGCTTGACCAGGCTGCGGCCCACGAGGCGGGCATGCCTTTCGCCAACTATCGTGGTGAATTGAAGGCTGATCTACAGCTGGGTCATCACAATGATCTGGTTGAGCTGTTTCTCTTCGGGGAAGAGGCGAAAGACCAACGCAAAGACGCCAAGAAAAGCCAAGAAAGACCCAAAGAGTGACTATTCTCGCTTTTTGAAGTGGCTTTCTCTGTGGACTTTCTCTACCCCTCCGCGCCTTCGCCTAAAGCGTCTAATTCTGGTGCGATATTCCTTATAACCTTTGTTTGAGTTATAAGTCCGAAAGAAAAAGGGCGCACCCTGGATACCAGGAGCGCCCTCTTTATTTACTGTAAGGAGACCTTCAGTTTAAATTCTTAACCATTTCCAGAACGTGCCCTTTCTCTGTCGGATTATAGGATATTTCGTCCATAATAGTTTGGATAAGATAGATACCGCGACCGTGTTCATCGAGGGGGGGGCTCGGCTTGATATACTGGTGGACATCAAAGCCGGTGCCGAAATCGAAGACCCGAATAATCAAGCGTTGGGAGACAATGCTGATTTCAATGTGGACCTCTTTGGCCGGGTTGTCCTCGTTCGCGTGTTGAATGGCGTTCGCCATGGCCTCGGTCAACACCAGGTTGAGGTCGAAGGCCAGTTTTTCACGATCTCCGCTATAATCACGCAGGGTCCGCGCAATATTCTCGCCGATATGTCCGATCAGGCAAAGATAACGAGTCTGATTAGGAACTTTTATGTCGACAGCAATCCGGTCAGTCATCATGGCTTTGGGCCTGGTTGAAGACAGAGTATGCTTCCTGGAGAAAGATTATTGCTGGAAGCTTGACAGCGCCTCAGCAGAGTCGGTATAGATTTCAAAGACCCGGTGCAGGCGGGTCAATTCAAACATCGATTTTACCTGAAGCTGCAACCCGGATAGTTTTAGATTACCGTTACGTGAGCTGGCGTTTTTAAAACCTGAAACCAGGGCACCGAGGCCGGAAGAGTCGACAAATCGTACCGCCTGCAGGTCGACAACCAGGTTGTTCTTGCCTTCTTCGAACAGCTTCAACATCTGGTTCTTCAGCTCTCCACTGTTATGAGCGTCGAGACGCTCCTCATCGATCGCCAGTAGAACAGCTGCACCCTTGTCTTCAATCTGCAAATTCATTTCATACTCCTTGGCCGAAAAATCGGAAAGCTTACAAGTATAAGCAGTCCATGCAGATATATTATCACATCACTCGATCTTTGAAGGAAATTCTCTTTAACACCTGTTTCTTGTTCTCGTGGCTTATTGCTGGGTTACTTGCATGACGACCAGCGATACATCGTCCTGGAAGTTGTGATGCCCAGAGAAGATACGAACTTGTTCGACAATGTAATCGATCAACTCCTGTGGCGCCAGTTGATGCTTTTCACTGAGCAACTCTACCAGACGTTTTTCACCAAAGAGTTCATGGCTCTCGTTCTCCGCCTCAATCACGCCATCGGTATAGAGCAACAGGACATCTCCATCTTCCATTGTCAATGATTCCTGCTCATAGGTGAACTCTTCTTTGACGCCGATAATCAAACCCTCAGGATCAAGTCTGAGACATTGCTGGTTCCTGGCTTGCCACAGCAGAGTTGGAGAATGACCGGCGCTGGCAAATGAAATTTCACGGGTTCCTGCCTGGTATTGCAGGTAAAAGAGTGTGATGAAAAGCTCGGCCCTGGTCAGGTCATCATAGAAGAACTTGTTAAGTTCTCTCAACAGTTCATGTGGTTTTGTGAATTTATCGCTGCGCGACCTGATCAGTGTTCGTGTTTCTGCCATGATAAGCGCAGCACCAACATTGTGACCTGAGACGTCTGCGATCACCAGGTCCAAACGCCCATCTTCATGGATCAGGTAATCATAATAGTCGCCGCCGACCTCTTTGGCCGGGATACAGAGTCCACCCAGGCGAACACCGGGAAAATCCGGAACCTTGATCGGCAAGAGGCCCAGTTGAATATCCTTGGCAATAGCGAGTTCTCTTTGTTGTTCGCGTGCAGTGATCAAGCGGTCGGTTTGCTGGGCGTTGCGCCAGGCGACTCCGACCTGACTGGCGAGACTGGTAAAGAGTTCTACAAACTCGCTGGTAAAGATTCCTTTTGCTGTGCGTGAGAATGCAGATAGCACACCGATCGGTTGACCTTCTACGGCAATCGGAGCATGAGCAAATGAGAGAATCTTTTCGCGATGTATTACCGCTGCAGTTTTGGGCTTGCTGATGAAGTCAGAGTCATTGACGACACTGACATTGTTGGTTAGATAGGTCTCGCCGATAAAAGTGTCTGTCGTCAGATCACGTTCTGACTCACCGAAATGTTCCGAAGTCATGCCGCGTTGACTGCGGACAGTCAGAGTCTGACGCTCTTCATCGAGGATACGAATGACGCAGAGGTCGAATTTAAACTGATCTGTAAAGATTTTGAGAATTTCGTCGAGTATGGACTGCAGATCATTGCCGCTGGCAACGGTGTGGGCTGCTTCGTAGAGCACACCCAGTTGCTCGCGACTGGCCGTTCTGCTGATGTTGACCGAGCCGAACAGGTCAAACACATCTTCCATGTGACTGCCCCGTGCCGAGAGGTATTTGTCGATGATAATGCGCGCTGGTGCGGCTCCGACGGAGCCGGCCAGGGTTAACTCTGTGAAGCGTTTGAGCTTGGGGAGTTCAACCTCTGACAGACTCCCTTTCTCGTCTATTTCACTATCACCAAGGTAGGTGCTGATTGAAGCATGAGCTTGTTTTTTGCCTATAAATTTAGCCATCAAATCGACGAACTCGATGACAGTCGGAGCCCTGGTGATTCGTGTCCTCTCCGTCGTGATGGGCAATGGGTTATAAACGTCGACGAACTTACGAATTTGATCCAACTCGGCTTCACATGGTTTGGTGAGCAGTGAGATCGCAAGGTAACTGCCGAGGTTGACGAACATCGTCCAGAACAGGGAATGTGTCCATAAATCAAAACCGCTCAAGCCGAATAGTTCAGTCGGTTTGAGAATGGTTAAGCCCCATAACCCCTGCTCAACGATCGAAGCACTCATCCAACCGGATTGCACAAAGGTGGGAATCAGTAAGGTGTAGAACCAGACGATGAAGCCAAGGGTGAGGCCGATGGTCGCGCCACGCCGTGTTGCCTGCCGCCAATAGAGGCCGCCGATGACGGCGGGGGCAAACTGGGTCGCCGCGACAAAGGAGATCAGGCCAATATTGACCAGCGCTGCTGATTCGCCGAGTAGCCGGTAATACAGGTAACCGAGAAAGATGACGGCAATGATGCCGAGACGCTTCAGGTTGATGAGGAGCCTCGAAAGGTTCTGTGATTTGGTGTGTACTTTGAGGATGATCGGCATGAGGAGATGATTGAGAATCATCGTCGAGAGCGCCACAGAAGAGACCATCACCATGCCGGCCGAAGCAGAGAACCCACCGATGAAAACCAGCAGTGCCAGCCAGGGGTGGCCGTACTGCAAGGGCAGGGTGATAACGAAAAAGTCGGCATTGAGGGTACTGCCATGATTCAGTAAAAGACCGCCCAGGGCAATCGGGATGACAAACAGGTTGATGATCAGCATGTATGCAGGAAAGCGCCACATTGCGCTACGGATATGCTCCTCGCGGCAATTCTCAATGACCATGATATGAAACTGACGAGGCAGGAACATAACGGCCATCATCGAAATGATCGTCATGGACAGCCAGTGGGCATATGAATTCTCGGCGCTTCCAAGGCGTAACAGATGTTCTCGTTCAGGGAAGCGGGTCAGGAATTCTGTAAAAATATTCCCAAAGCCATCAAACAAGCCGTAGGTGACAAAGATACCCGCAGCCACAAACGCGACTATTTTAACCACCGATTCCAGCGCTATGGCGGCAACCAGTCCCTCATGCCGCTCAGATGCATCGAGATGCCGAGCACCGAACAGCACCCCGAATAGCCCGAGGATCATGGCGACGACTAGCGCGGAGTCAAAGTGCAGGTCGAATTTTGGCAGAATATGGGTCGTGCCGGTGGTGGCGAAAGGGTAGACAAGCAGGTCAAAGGTACGGGCAACGGCTTTGAGTTGAAGAGCGATGTAGGGCATGATGCCAAGCACAGCGAAGATCGTGACGATTGCGCCAAGGGCAGAAGATTTGCCGTAACGGCTGGAGATAAAGTCCGCGATACTTACGATGTTCTGCTCTTTGCTGATCCGGACTATTTTGCGAAGCAGGAACCACCAGGAGAAGGCAATCAGGGTCGGGCCGAGATAGATGGTAAGGAAGTCGATCCCGGTCGTTGCTGCACGGCCAACGCTGCCGTAAAATGTCCAGGATGTGCAATAAACCGCCAGAGAAAGAGAGTAGACTGCTGCGTTGTCAATGACGCTTCGGCCACGTTTGCGCTGGTGGTCTGCGTAAAAGGCGACACCAAAAAGCACTCCAAAATAGAGCAGGGAGGTCAAGACGACCAGAGAGACAGGGATCATGGAGTCTCCTCGTCAGAGCCGCTTTGCTGGTCGTTATTAGAACTGTCCCGAGCTGAATCGTGGCCAAGGTAGATAGAGAAAAGATAGATGACAAAAATTGAAACAGGCCAGCCGATGAAAAAATACAGGATGGTCAAAGGAATCCCGAACACCAGCACATTCTTGTTGAATATGTGCAGGAAGGGGTAGTTGATCATGACTACGCCAAGCAGAAACCAGATCACCCAGGCATCTGTTAATGGCAGTTTTCTCTCCACTTTCATGATGTCTGCTCCCCGTTTGTCGCCGGCCTGTGAAAATTTGCCTTTGGGTTACAGTCGTTAACGATGATGTCGATAGCGATCATATTTAATAACTGTTGCTTAAAGATGAAGCCAGCACCTCTTCAGCATGCCGATTCAGAATAGTTTCGATTGTACCAATCGTCTTATTTTAACCCTTTTTACAAGTAAATTCCAAGCTCCTATTGTACTAATTTCCTTAAAGATTATCAGAAGATATAAGCATGTAAAGGGTTCTTCGCAGGTCCGCCTATAGATTGACCATGTCCTGTCACTGTGCTACTTTCATGTAAGCTGATTACCCCTAACGGAAATGCATATGTCCCCGGCCTGCCTCCATAAATATACTTTCCTGCTCCTGTTTTTGATTTGTGGATGCGTGGCTGCAGATGTTCACGGTGAAAATCAAACGTCTAAGGATCAGGCTCCTTACGTCTCCCTCCTCAATGAACCTCAGTCAAATGCCTATTTTTACTATTCTCGGGGTCGGATGCTGTTGGCCGAGGATGACTTCGAAGGTGCCGCCGCTGATTTTCTGAAAGCTGTCGATTTCGACCCTGATGATGAAGATCTGCGTTTTGAACTCGCTGAGCTTTATCTCGCGATGAATCAACCCGAGAAAACGGTGCGCACGGTGGAGGATATTCTCCTGCGAAACCCCGATTCCGTCAGGGCCAACATGACACTGGCAAATGCTTACTTCAGTAATCGGCAGCCTGCTGAAGCGATTCCCTACTTCCGTCGTGTCCTTGAGCTTGATCCTGAAAAAGAACAGGTCCGTCTGCATCTGGCGATAGCACTGGTCCGTACCGGCTCTGTCGATCTCGCCTCTACCGAGCTGAAAGAGATCCTCAAACAAGATCCTGATTCCCTGCCTGCTCGCTTGGCTATGGCTCGTCTCTACCGTGAGATAGATTTAAACCAGTTGGCTGTCGAAGAGTATCTTGAGTTAATTCGTCGCAGCCCCGACGTCGACCAGGCCTACCTCGAGTTGGGACTTCTTTACGAAGAGCTTAATGAATGGCAGAAGGCGCTGGATGTGTTCTCCGAGGTCCAGCAACAAAGGCCTCTCGATTTTACCTTGCGTCATCATCTCTCAAGAGTCTACGTGGGAATGAATCGCTATGACGACGCCCTTGAAGAGCTCGCCATCATTGTCGAACTCAAGCCCGATGATTTTGATGCCCGTCGCAAGATTGGTCTGATCTACCTGGAGCAGAAGCGTTGGTCTGATGCGGTTGCCGTATTCAGGGAGATGCTTGAGCTGAAGCCGGAGCTTGAAACCGCTCGTTACTACCTGGGGACAGCTTATGAACGAGACTCCCAATGGGAGCTGGCCTTAGAGGCTTTTCTTGGCATTGAGAGTGGTTCTTCATTTTACGATGATGCAATTTCTCACATCGGCTACATCTATCTTGAAACCGATCGTGTCGAAGAAGCTATCTCAACGCTAGAGATGAGAATGACTTCGGGAAGACCTCGCCCGCAACTCTTTAATTACCTTGCTTCTCTTTATATGGCTCAGGGACAGGGCGACCTCGCGTTGTCGACAGTAGGCAATGGCCTCGAATTGTATCCGGAAAATACCGACCTTCTTTATCAGAAAGCCTTGATTCTGGAGCGGGTTGGCCGTCACCAGGAGGCGGCCCAGGAGATGAAGACTCTCCTCAGCTTTGATGACAAGCATGCAGAGGCCCTGAACTTTCTCGCTTATGATCTGGCTGTTAAGAATAGAGATCTCGATGAAGCTCTGCACTATGCTGAGCGGGCTATTGCTCTGAACCCCGCACCACATATCATGGATACCCTTGGCTGGGTCTATTACCGCATGGGCCGCTTGATAGAGGCGCTCAAGATCATTGAGGAGGCCAGCCGCGAACTTTCGGAGGATGCTGTTATTTTCGAACATCTCGGAGAAATTCATCTGTCTTTAGGTAACCTCGAACAGGCGCGCACTGCCTTTGAGAGATCTCTGCAATTGGCGCCGGATAACGATAAGCTTCGTGAAAAACTTGAAACGCTTGCTGACTCGCTGTGACAGGTTGATCATGTCACGGCGTGTTTTGCTGCCTGCCTTAACTCTTCTTGTCATCTTTCTGGCGTCCTGCGCCCCCTTGCGCCCTGAGCTCGGCCCGCCTGTCAGTTCTGACTTTGCTGATGCGCTCATGCAGAAATGGCGCGATAAGGCTCTCAGCATAAACTCCATTCAGGGTCTGGCAAAATTAAAGCTGGAAGCACCTCTGAACAACATCAGTGCAAACCAGGTTCTCCTGGTCGAGAGGCCGGATCGACTGCGGGCAGAGACTCTCAGCCCTTTTGGAGTGCCTCTGCTTCTTCTGGTCGCCGATGGCGAAAAAATGGGTGCCTTGCTGCCTGCCCAAAACATTTACTATCAAGGGTCATCGAGCCCAGAGAATCTGGGCATGTTCGTAAACCTGCCTTTGGCGTTGTCTGATCTTGTCGGTGTTCTCCTGTATCAGCCTCAAATAATTGAATCCTGGAAAAAAGAAGCTTTCACACTCAAGACCGGTGGCTGGTTATTGATTCATAGCGGGACCTTGCAGCGGCAGGAATTTATTTTTAATAACATGCAGGAGTTGATAGAGGTGTCGTATTTCAAAGACAATGATCTGTTCCTGAAGGTTCAGTATGCAGAATTTTCTGAGTCGGACAGCTCTTATCCGAAGCTGTTGACTCTGGAGATCCCTGAGAAATATGCAAGGGTAACCCTGGACTTTTCAGATGTAGAAACAAATGGTCAAATTCGCCCGGAGCTCTTTAAGGTCGCTCCCCCTGCAGGTGCACGTGTTGTGTATTTGCCCGATTGAACAAATTTTTCTGAGCAGGATTGCACGTCTAACTCGTAAGGGGTGTTTGTGAGATATCTACTGATTTGTGTTCTGTTATTCATGACCGTTGCCTGTGAGCAGCAAGAAACTGTTATTCCTGCAGAAGGTGAGGCGGCAAAGCCGGTCCATGGCGACACCTTTATCGAGGCGTCTATTGGCGAACCAAATAATCTGCTGCCGGTCCTTGCTTCCGACTCCGCCTCAAGTGATATCAACGGCAAGGTCTACAACGGCCTGATTCGTTACGATAAAAACCTGCAGCTGGAAGGTGAATTGGCAGAATCCTGGGAGATTTCTGAAGACAAACTCTCCTTTACCTTCCATCTGCGTAAAGATGTTACCTGGCATGACGGCGCTCCTTTTACCAGCGCCGATGTCCTCTTTACTTACCAACTGTATATCAACCCGGATGTGCCGACCTCCTATGCTGAAGACTTCCTGCAGGTTGCCAAGGCTGAAGCCCCCGATCCCTACACTTTTCGAGTGACTTACGAAAAACCCTATGCTCCGGCTCTGGAAAGCTGGGGAACACCGATTCATCCCAAGCATCTGCTTGAAGGTAAAGAGATTACCAAGAGCCCTCTCTCTCGTAGCCCGGTAGGCACCGGCCCGTACAAGTTCGTCAAGTGGGATGCCGGAGAGAAGGTGGTGTTACTTGCCAACCCCGATTACTTTGAAGGCCAGCCCTATCTCCATCGTATCGTCTATCGTGTCATTCCTGATTCTTCGACCCAGTTCCTCGAATTACAATCCGGTGGTCTCGATTACATGGGGCTGACACCGATTCAGTACAGTACTCAGACCGACACTCCGGCATTTAAACGCAAATTCAACAAATACCGTTACCTGTCTTTCAGTTACACTTATCTCGGCTATAATCTGACCAAGCCGCTCTTTCAGGATAAGAGCGTTCGCCAGGCCATTTCCTACGCCATTAATAAACAGGAGTTGATAGATGGAGTCCTGCTGGGGCTCGGACAGGCGGCAACAGGACCATACAAGCCGGATACCTGGGTTTATAACGCCAAGGTCAAACGTTACGATTATAACCCGGAGCTGTCACGTTCCCTGTTTGCCGAGGCGGGTTGGGTTGATAGTGATGACGATGGTGTGCTGGACAAGGACGGTGAAAGACTGGCCTTTACCATTGTCACCAACCAGGGGAATGATTTGCGTTCAAAAACCGCTGAAATCATTCAACGTCGCCTCAAAGAGGTCGGCGTCAGTGTCGAAATTCGCGTCGTCGAGTGGGCGACGTTCCTGAAGGAATTCATCTTCCCGGGGAATTTCGATGCCACAATTCTCGGTTGGAGTGGCGGACCGGAGCCTGATCAGTATAATATCTGGCACTCAAGTAAAACAGCGCCGCGCGAGCTCAACTTCGTCAAGTTCAGTAACCAGGAAGTCGATGAATTGCTGGAGACGGGGAGAAGGACCTTCGATCAGGAAGAGCGTAAGCTAATCTACGATCGTTTCCAGGAGATTCTTGCTGAGGAGCAGCCTTATACTTTTCTCTATGTGGGTGAGGCTTTGCCGGCCGTTGCCAATCGGATCCGTGGTATAGAGCCTTCTCCTGCGGGGATCAGCCATAACTTTAATTATTGGTGGGTGCCCAAAAGCGAACAGAAGTATACTCGTTAGGGATAAACATCGGCACGAGGAACGTGGTGTGAGGCACGCGAAAGTCAAAGGCTTCAGGGTCCACTCGGACCTCGTCCCGCGTACCTCTTACCCATTGTAGAATGTTTGATTTCAGGAGAAGAGAAAAACTCTAAAGCTATGCTCGTTTATCTCACTAAAAGGCTGTTTATGATGATCCCCCTGCTGATCGGCATCACGCTGATCAGCTTCGTGGTCATCCATCTGGCGCCAGGCGAGCCGACTGACATGCAGACTGATCTCAACCCTAAATCCAGCGTTGAGATGCGTGATCGGTTGCGAGAGCGTTATAACCTCGATAAACCTCTTTATGTGCAATACGGACTCTGGTTGAAGCAGGTCGCAACGCTCGACTTCGGTGAGTCTTTCGCCCAGGACCATCGTCCTGTGCTGGAAAAGGTCGGAGAGCGCATGCCGATCACCATCCTTATCAATGTTCTCTCAATAGCGGTCATCCTGGCGGCTGCGGTGCCGATAGGGATCCTCTCTGCCGTGCGTCGCAACAGCATGTTTGATCGCAGTACGACGGTGTTTGTTTTTCTCGGCTTCGCCATGCCTTCTTTTTGGCTGGCGCTGCTCCTCATGGATTACCTGGGAGTTCGGTTAGGGCTCTTTCCGGTCGCAGGGCTCAAATCGATCGGCTACGATTACATGAGCTCCGGCAGGCAGGTCTGGGACATGGCTCACCACCTGATCTTGCCCGTGTTTGTTTCGGCGTTCGGTGGCCTGGCCGGCTTCTCCCGTTATATGCGCTCCAACATGCTTGAAGTGATTCGTCAGGATTATATCTTGACCGCTCGTGCCAAGGGTTTGTCGGAAAGGGTTGTTATCTACAAGCATGCCTTGCGCAACGCCCTGTTGCCGGTCATCACAATCCTCGGTCTTTCCGTGCCAGGCCTGATCGGCGGCAGTGTTATCTTCGAAACCATCTTCGCCATTCCCGGTATGGGTAAGCTTTTCTACGATGGCGTCCTGATGCGTGACTACCCCCTGATTATGGGCATCCTGGTGATTGGCGCTGTGCTTACCCTGATCGGCAACCTGCTGGCGGATATCAGTTATGCCCTGGCTGACCCACGAATTCGCAAGGGCTGAGCGACTTGATTTTTCTTGCTGGAAGCACGCGAGTGTTTTTTTGTTGATAAAGATAACCACAAAACCCACAAACCCTTTGCCCCACAGCACACTCCTGACTGTGGGTTTTTTTTGTCCAGTTTCTGTGTTTTTGAATTATCGGCTGCTAGATTCAGCTTGCAGCCTGCCTTGTTCTGTATCCACTCCGAAAAGGAGCAGGATCCCAACAACAAAAAAGCCGGCCAACGCAAGAATGGCGATTCGATTCGAGCCGGTCAACTCGATAAGAAGGGCAAAGGTGAGAGGGCCAAAAATAGAAGCAAACTTTGAACTGATTGCATAGAAACCAAAGAATTCAGCGCTTCGGGATTTAGGCACCATGCTTGAGAAAAGTGAACGACTGAGAGCCTGGCTACCCCCAAGAACAATTGCAACAGCGAAGCCGAGAAGCCAGAATTCTGTGGCACTCTTCATAATTGAAGCGTAGACAGTGATCGCAGTGAAGAGTACGAGGCTGATCAGTATGGCCCGCTTGGTGTTCAAATGACTGGCCAGGCGTGAGAAAAGCAGAGCCCCGGGCATAGCGACAAACTGGATCATCAGAAAACAACCGAGAATCGTTCCTGTCCCTAAACCGAGTTCTTCACGGGCGAAGATGGCCGAGACAGCGATGATGGTCTGGATGCCGTCATTGTAAAGCAGGAAAGCGATCAGAAAACGGCCAAGATGTTTATACTGACGCAGGTCGGCGAAAGTTTTCAGGTAATCACGTGGAGTGCGCAGTGCATGACGTGCGTGTGAAGTGACAGGTACACTTTTCAACCAGCTGAAGGCGGGCAGGGCAAAAGCTAGCCACCAGACACCGGTGAGAAGAAAGCCCAACCGGGTCGCGCTGCCCTGGTCAGCTATGCCGAACCAGGCATGTTTCTGGATCATCAGAAAGACGATCAGCAGCATCAAACCACCGCCAATGTAGCCGAGCGCGAACCCACGCGCTGAAAGTTTATCAGCTTCTTGACCCGAGGCCAGGTCGGGGAGGTAGGCGTTGTAAAAGATGTTGCCGGCTGCGAAGCCGATATTGGCGAGGATAAAAAGAATTGCGGCGAGAAGATACTGTCCTGGACCGGCAAAGAAGAGCCCGCAGGTGGCGAACGAACCGAGTAGACAAAAGATGATCAGCAGGCGCCTTCGCCAGCCCCTTCGGTCGGCCAGATTACCGAGTCCGGGGGCCGTTATGGCGACGGCAGCCATAGAAAACGAGACGATGTAGCCCCAGAGCGCTGTTGCCGGTATTGTCTGGGAACTCCAGAAAAGGTTCGCTCCCTGGTCAGGGACAAGGCTTGCAAAATAAACCGGCAGGACCGCGGCCAGAACCACCGTGGCAAATGCCGAGTTGGCCCAGTCGTAGAGGCACCAGCCGAGTTTTGCTTTCTGTTCGCTCTGTTGGTTCAAGCGTTCAATCCTTTTTAAGGCGGAACGAGGAACGCGGCATGTGGTACGAGGAAACCAGAGTATATGTTTAAGGAGCTGAGTTTGTCTATTCCTGAGGAGAAATTTCTAACAGGTTAACGCAAACGCGCAAAGAGTTTAAGAACTGTTGGCAAATACCAATCTTTGATTGCAAGTAAAGAGTTTACTCTGCGTCTTTCTTGCTTCTCTCGGCGTCTTTGCGTTAAAGGTTTTAATCGCACTCCTCGTCCCCCGTCCCTCGTCCCGAGATCGTACGATAAGCACAATCCTCAGGCAGCCAGTCGGCGTTACGAACAACCTCCGGGGTCAGCTTGACGCAACCTTCTCCGACTTCGAAACGTTTGTCGTAAACGCGACATTCTCGACTGATGATGTCGAGGTGTCGGCAGGGTGTCTTCGTTGTAAAGAACCGGCCTTTAGGGTCGACTGATTTTTCAAAACAGCAGAGCCCGCAACGATGGCAAGACTCTTCCCAGGTTATCATTGCTGTGGCAGAACGAGCAGGATATGTTCCTGATAGCGGACAACCTGGGTTGGTCCCGCGCCATCAATGAGTTCCCAGAAAAGGTCAGAGGTTGGGTGGCTTTTGTTGCTGATGGCGTCTTTCTCCTGGTTCTGCCAGATCTTGGCCAACTCCAGGGCCCGCTGTGGATTCTGACGGCCGAAGCTGACAGCCAGGAAGGCGGGGCTCTGGCCTGTTCCATAAGGGTCGAGGGGTTGACGAAGGGAGACCAGGATCGGGCCATTGCTCAGCTGGTCCTGCAAGGCGAGACGACTGAGGTAGGCCTCATTCAGTTTGAAGTCGTAAGGTTGGCGGCCAAGGTTTATCGTCGATTGCGGTTTTTCAACAGGGACCAGGAAGCGGTTGGCCAGTCCGGCGGGGATGTCGTTCTCCGGCAGGGTTTCAATCGTCAGGATGAAATCCTCCAGGGCTCCGACAGCGCTGCTGTCTGAGAGATCACCTTTGAACAACAGATAGGTGTAAAGGCCAAACTCACCGGGGTTGGTTACCGAATCGTCGATTGGTTGCCAGTTGATCTGTACGGGTGTTGCTGAGAGAACTCCGGCTGACTCTTCTGATTTTTGCGCGGCAGTCTTGGCTGCTTTGCGACGCTCAAGAGCACGCAATTTATCCTGCAGCAGTTTCAGCTTTTCCTGAATGCTGTCGATGCGTTCAATGGTTTCCTGACGCTCTGTTTCGTCCAGCTCTTTTTTGCCGAACAGGTCATTAACCCCAGCGAATGCCGGCAGAACACTTAATAGCAGGATGAGAACTGTTAGCAGAGCCCAGCCTCGGCGGTTATAAGTTGTTTTTGTGGACATGGGGACTCCTCACAAGTAGGGGGAAAGCAATAGAATCTGTGCGACATCGTTTTATCAGAATTTTACATTTTGTGGAAGAGGTCGTTTTGTAACAGCTCTATCTATAGATCAAGGTCATGTCTATGATGCGTGTGTTGCTGAATTGGCTGCTGCTTGGCGCTTTCTCCTGCCTTAAATCCTTGCTTGTAATAAATTCAGACTCTTATGCACCTGAGCTACTTGTTTATATTCTTCTGGAGAAGTATTATAAGATTCTATTTATCTTTTGTACGTACGAGATAACGATAGTCGCATGAGGGGGAGAGCTGGAATATTATGAAAGGGGCTGATGGTCGTAAACTGGTTGCCCAGGTTCAGGGGCTTAAGGGGATCCTGAACGTTGCTCAGATCGTTGTGTCCTCGTTGGACCTTGATGAAGTGCTGCAGAATATTCTCCACAGTGCCATGTCGGTGATGGATATGCCCGCTGGTTCTGTCGCCTTGTATGATGCAAATAATTACCAGCTTGAGTTGCATGCACATGCCGGGCTCAGCGACAAGTTTGTCGCTCTTGATCGTTGGCGAGTCAAGCCGGGGGGGTTGACCCATGAGATCCTGGAACGTGGCGAAGTGTTCATTGTTGATGATACGGCGAGCGCTGATTTCTTTACAAATCCTCTGGCCATAGAGGAAGGAATTCGCTCTCTGATCGCCGTGCCGCTTAAAATCCACAAGAGGACCATAGGTGTCCTTTACCTGGATGATTTCAAATCGCGGGAATTTGATGCCGAGAAGTTGGAGCTTTTATCCGTACTCTCTTCTTTTGCCACCATGAGCATCGATCACGCGCGTTTGCACGCGCGAACCCTTCAGCTTGCCTGTACTGATGGATTGACGGGCCTTTACAACCACAGGCAATTCAAAAAAACTTTTATCGAAGAGGTGGCTCGCGCAAAACGTTATTCCAAGCCGTTGGCCGTTATCCTCCTTGATGTCGATGACTTTAAGAAATTTAATGACACCTATGGTCACCCGAACGGTGATATTGTTCTTCAGGAGATGGCTGTCATGCTCAAAGAGCTGTTGCGAGACTGCGATTCTCTCTTCAGGTATGGTGGTGAGGAGTTCGTGACCCTGCTGCCTGAAACACCTCTGGCTGAAGCAGTCAAGGTGGCTGAGCGTATCCGAATCTATGTTGAGACAGAATCCCCACGTTTCTTGACCGGGATCACCAAAACCCATGGGGTTACGGTGAGCGTCGGTGTTGCTGCACTTCCTGACCATGGTGCGGATACACAGTCTTTGTTGCAAAAAGTGGATGATCTAATGTATCAGGCCAAGAAGGACGGCAAGAACAAGGTTTATTGTGATCTGAAATAGTGATCCCTTTTGTGCTCGATTAATGTTGAGTGTTAGATAATCAATATGGCCTCTGAACGAATTCTTGTAGTTGATGATGAAGACGGCATGCGCCGCCTGTTGAGCCGTGTTCTGACCCGTGAAGGCTACGAAACTTCTGCTGTGGGCAGCGGCGCTGAAGCGCTACGTCTGGTTGCCAGCGAACGTTTTGATCTTGTGGTCACCGATATCAAAATGCCGGAAATGGATGGCTTGCAACTGCTCGCAGAACTCAAGGAGTATGAGCCCTCGCTGCCGATTATCGTAATTACGGCTTACGGCACGATCGAGAATGCGGTGCAGGCGCTGCGCTCCGGAGCCTACGACTATATTGCCAAACCTTTTGAGAATGATGAGATCAAGCTGACCGTCGCCAAGGCTTTTGAACGCGAACGCCTCTTGGCTGAGAACCGTTACCTGCATGCGGAACTGGAGGGGCGTTACGATTTTTCCGGCATAGTCGGTGGCTCTCTCGCCATGCAGCAGGTTTACGACATGGCCTCCTCCGTTGCGGTCAGTAACGCTAACGTCATGATCACCGGCGAATCGGGCACAGGTAAAGAACTGCTGGCCCGCTCCATTCACTATAGCTCTCTGCGCAAGGAGAAACCGTTTGTTGTCTTGAACTGCGCGGCTATCTCTGAAGGTGTTCTGGAAAGCGAACTTTTCGGCCACGAGAAGGGTGCATTCAGTGGCGCTCTCGATACCCGCAAGGGCCGTTTTGAGAGGGCCGATCAGGGCACCCTTTTCATCGACGAAGTCGCCGAGATGAGCATGGCCGCACAGGTCAAACTGCTGCGGGTGATCCAGGAACACGAGTTCGAGCGCGTTGGTGGCAACAAGACGATCAGCGTTGATGTTCGGATCGTGGCCGCGACCAACAAGAAGCTGGAGGACCTGGTCAAGGACGGCAACTTCCGGGAAGATCTTTATTACCGCTTGAACGTTGTTAACATCAACGTCCCACCGCTGCGCTCGAGGCGTGAAGACGTTGAACCTCTATCGCGGTTCTTTCTGGAGAAATACACAGCGGAAACGGGCAAGAAGATTACCGATTTGTCCCCACGGGCTCTTAGTTGCCTGCTCGCCCATGATTGGCCGGGTAACGTGCGTGAGTTGCAGAACGCCATAGAGCGAGCCGTGGTCCTCTCCAAGGGGAGTGTCCTGACGCCGCGTGATTTCCCGCAAGGCATGCAGGGGGATGACCAGATCTGCCTGCAAATCCCCGAAAAGGGCGGCAGCCTGACCGACATCCTCGAAGACCTTGAGAGGCAACTGATCATCCAGACGCTGCAAAGGGAAGAGGGGTCACAGACCCGGGCGGCCGAAACTCTCGGTATTAAACGAACGACCTTGCGTTACAAGATGGAAAAGTATCGCATGATTGATTGACCCCTCGACGGAAACTTGTCTTTCCTTCCTCTTGAGAGACAACTCCTTGTACGTCATCCTGTTGAAATCGCACACTTTTCGCCCTTTTTTCTGGTACGTTCCTTGCTGAGAATAGTTGTGGCCCTCTGTTGAGCTCGGGGCCCTGTTTTCAAATCAAGGAATCTGCCGTGTCGCGTTTGTCGCTTATCTCTTTACCTCTTTTTGCAGTTTTGCTGCTGTGCCTTTCTGGTTGCGGCGACGTGCCTGTCGATCGAACCTATGCGCTTTGGCTCGAACAGGCACCGACAGATTCGGACTGGGATCGGGCTTTGCCCCGCCCGGTTCTAGTCAGAGGAGGGCGCCCTCACAAGCTGCAAACCTTTACCGATATTGATGAGGATACGGTTCACACCTCAACCGCGTCGTGTCATCATGGCTCACGAATCCCTGAACCTGTTCCCGTCGATGTCAGGGCATTTTATACCGACCGTGAACTTTTCCTGCGCTTGAGCTGGCAAGATGCAACCCGAGACCAGTCAATGTTTGATTGGCAGTTCGATGGTGAGTCCTGGCAGAATACCGGTCAGTTGGAAGACGGTTTCGGTCTGCTCTGGGACGCCAAGGGACAGTTCAACAACTTCTCCTGTTCTTATGCTTGCCACATCAGCGACTTTGGCGTCAATAAAGCCAACTTCCATGCCTCCAACAAGATGCGCATGGCTCAGGAAAAAAGCTGGCTTGACCTCTGGAACTGGAAAGCCGCTCGCACCGCCCTGCTTGGCTTCGCCGACGATCGCTTCCTTGACATTGAGGGCATGCACGGTGACACTCCCGGAGAGCTTTTTACCGAGAATTCCCGTGCCCGTTTGAATGGCGGCCTCGAAATCAAGCCGTTTGCGGAAGGTGACGCGCCTGTTTATGATGCAGAGAGGCTGCCGGCCGACGAGGGCTTTCGGCCACCGGGAACTCGGGCTCCAGGTTACCTGATCAAACGACCGGTCGGTGGTCGTGCTGATGTCTCTGCCGTAACGCGTTATGAGAATGGCCGCTGGATTGTCACTTTGCGAAGAGCTTTGCAAACAGGTGATCCGCGCGATGTTGTCTTTGTCCCCGGTGATGAAATGGGCGTGGCCTTCGGTCTGGCCCTTATGGATCATTCTCTTTATGAACATTATGCTTCGAGTACTGTTGAACGACTGGTGCTGCTTAAACCGTGAAAACGATTCTTTGGAGAGTTAAATTGAAGAAAATGCGTCTGTTCAGTGTTTTGGTTTCAAGTCTTCTGCTTATCTGTCTTGTCGGTTGTGGCAATCAGGATGCTGCTGAAGAGAAGTCTTCCTCCGGAAAGGGCAAGCTGCAAGGGCAAATAACCATGCCTTTAGAAGGTGTCCGTCTGTATATCTATCAGCCTGGCATGGACCTCTATGGCCCAGCTTTTGCGATTTCTTCAGCAACCACAGAAGACGGTGCCTTTGATATCGAGTTGCCTGATGGTGACTACGTGGTGGTTGCCAGAAAGCGCGCCGGGGGTGAAGAGTCCGGGCCTGTTGTTGCAGGAGATAATCGTTCCGAGTTCATCCGGGTGACTGTTAAGGGTGGCGTTGTTGACCTGCAGGTCTCTGCTCCGATCAAGATTGGCGACAAGCGTAACTTTACCGGAGATGTCGACGAATCCAGAACCGGCCTTGCCGGCAAGGTTATGGACAGTGACGGTCAGCCTGTGATCGATGCAAGGGTTCACGTTTATGACCACGTGCAGATGTCAGAGCGTCCCAAGTTTGTCTCCGAGAAGACTGGCCCTGACGGCAGTTACCTGATCTATCTGCCTGCCGGTGGGACCTATTACCTGGCCGCGCGCGACAAGTTTGGTGGCCCACCAAAGCTCGGTGATCTTTACGGCCGTTATGATAAAGGTACCATCGAGCCTTCTGCGGTTGTTGTTATGGAGGGTCAAGTGTTGAAGCAGGTTGATATCACTGTGACCAAGGTCTGGTAACGATGTTGCGCTATTTTCTGCTTGGTCTTTGCCTCTTCGCTTTCTCAGCCTGTTCTGCTGAGCCGGTCCTGAACCTGGAAGAGCTTGAAGCCAACGCTCGCGGTGGTGATCCGCAAGCTATTGAACAGTTGGTTGGTTTGTTGGCCTCAGAAGAGTCGGGCCTCTCGGATCGTATCTACACAATGGTTGTGGAGATCGGTGAACGGGCCGTTCCGGCTCTATTGCCCCGCGTTCAAGATAAGAATAAGCAGGTTCGTGAATATGTCATCGCCGCTCTGGGCACGCTCAAGGTTGTTGATGCCATTCCGGCCATCAGTGAGGTGCTGGCAAACAAGGCGCTGGAACGGCGGTACGTAGCGGCTTGGGCTCTCGGTGACATCGGTGAAGCAACGGCGGTTCCTGCCTTGCTGTCGGCGTTGGATGATGAGAACAGCGAAGTTCGTCGCTATGCGACACGGGGCCTGATCAAGCTGAACAGGCTCGCCGTGATGCCTTTGCTTGATTACCTCGCTGATGCAGAAGGTGAGGGTGCTGCTGCGGCTATTCGTGCCGTTGGAGATATTGCTGATAAGCGTGCTCTGGATGCCTTGTTGATACAGGCTGAAGGCGAACAACGTGCTGAAGCTTTTCTGGCCCTCGGCAAGTTGCGTGATGTGCGGGCAGAATCTGCTCTGATCGCAGGGCTGGACGATGCTGATTCACAGGTGCGAATGAATGCTGCCATGGCGCTGGGTCCTTTGGGAGGCCCCGCTGCTGCTGCAGCCCTCTCAAAGACTGTAGAAGATGAAGTCCACGTCGTCCGTGAGTGGTCGGCCCGTTCGCTGGAAATGGTTACCGGGAAGCCGGTCTTGTATCGTAATAGCCACGACGAGTATGTTCGTCCTTACCAGGTTTATCATTAGAAACAGGGACGCGGAACGAGGTGCGTGGTGCGTGGTACGAGGTAAACCAAGAACACAAAGACTCTTTGCGTATTTGCATTGAGAAATAACTTTGGGACCGATGATAAGATTTTTTAGATGAAATGGTGCTTTAACGATGTCAACTCAATATGAGATGTTCTTTATGAACAGCTTCTTTATAGCTCTTCTCACGTACCTCGTACCACGTACCTCGTACCAGGATTCTACATGCTAAAAAACATCCTCAATCTTCCTGCTCTGGGCCCGATCATTCGGTCGACATGGACCTGGCGCCTGGTGCGCCTGATCATGCTGGCGCTATTGCTGGTGATGATTGCTTTTGGTTGGCACCAGCATGCCATTCCCGGTGTTAAGGTTCGCGACCCCTTGATGTACTCCAATTTCACGACCTTCAACCTGTGGGTTCTCTGGATGATGGGGATGGTTGTGGTTGCCATGGTTTTTGGCCGTTCCTGGTGTACCGTCTGCCCGGTGGGCTGGATTAATGGTGTTTTAAGTCGTTTCGGGCTGCGTCGTGAAATGCCTGCTTGGCTTAATAATTTTGTCCCGGTCACCCTGGTGCTGGTGTTCCTGCAGCTGCTGGTCTATTTTTTCTCCATACACCGCTATCCGGATTATACGGCCATTTTCCTGACCTGGATGTTGATACTGGCGCTTGTCGCCGGGCTGATCTTTCGTCAGCGTTCCTTCTGTCTGCTCCTTTGCCCCGCAGGGGCGGTCTTCAGTCTTTATGCACGACTGGCCCCCTGGCAGTTGCGTGTAACTGACAAGTCTGTTTGTGCCGGTTGCTCGGCCAAACCGTGCATCTCCACGGAGCCGGCATGGAGACAAGCTGCTCTCGGTGGCATGAGACTCAGCTGGCGAACCCAACCGGAAGGTTGCCCGGTCGGGTTGGTGCCTGCAGAGATCAATGACAGCTCAGCGTGTACTCTCTGTCTGAACTGTATCCAGACCTGCTGTAACGATAATGTCTCCCTTGGTACTCGTAGATGGCCGGGGGATCTGAATAAACAGGGCTTACGTTTCGGTGAGACGCTTTTCTTCCTGGTTCTACTCGGTCTGCTGACCGCCAACTTTGCCAAGGTTTATGTTGATCTGCGTGAAGCGATTTTCTGGGTTCCTGAGACGCTGGCGCTGTCGCTCGGTTGGGAGTCTGCAGGTTTTTACCCCTTGGCCGTGATCTGGGTTGGTTTGATTTTTCCTCTGTTACTTTTGCTTCCTGGCGTGATGGTTTATCTCGTCGGGCAAATTAAGGTCTCGACGCTGGAAGGGGAGCCTGCAAGCGTGGCCAGGGATGGATCGGTCGCTTCCATCCTTCCCGGTTTCATGTCTTTTCTCGGTCGCCTGGCGTTACCTCTGATACCGCTGGTCCTCTCGGCACACTTTGCTTTGGCGGTAGTTAAGTTGAATGCCAAATTCGGCTATCTGCCGCTGGCAATTCAGGATCCTTCCGGAGTGAAAAGTTTTCTGGCCATCAATGTCATGCAAACGCTTGCTCCTCCGGGCGTTCTCGTCCCTCTGGATATCCTGAAATGGGTGATCGTTGTGATCCTGCTGTCAGGCTTTGTCCTGTCTGCTCTGGCAGCCAGAGCAGCAGCAAAGGCAGATTCTCAGGGACAGGATGGAATGGATCGACCTTTCATGCTTGCGGCACTTGTCTCTCTGGTCATCCTCTCTGGTTTTTACGGGTCTACGGTGGTGGAATGGCTCTTCGTCAGATAACTTTTCTGGTCGGCATTGTTTTGCTGGCTGTGCTGGTATCGAGCCCGGCTCAGGCCTGCTTCGGCCCTAAACTTTTTGTCGGCGCCGGATCAACGACTCAGCAGGAACTCCTCTATGCCCTCGTCACCTTGTATGTTCAGGAAAAGACCGGTGTCGAAAGCACCCGTGTTGAGGTAGGCGCGAGCCAGAATCCGCTCGATCTGCTGTCTGCAGATAAAGTTGATCTGGTTTTTGTCCCTGTGAACGAGCCTGTCAATGAGACAGTCTTTCAGCTCTCTGACCTGCCGCCATTGGTGGCCGGTTCTCGGCCCGTCAATGACCTGCAATTCACCACCGTGTTGCCAGCCGTTGCCAAGTTGAACAGGCTTCTCACCAGCGCCGATGTTGAGCTTCTGGTCCGTCAGGTCGAGGCTGGGAAAAGTGCTATGTCTGTTGCCCGTAAATTCCTCATGAGAAATCGATGGATATGACACTAAGTATCTATAAAATAAACAGAACTATTGTTTCTTTGTGCCTCATTGGATTCGTTTTAACCTCAATGGTGCAGGCCGATGACCTGGTTCCTGAATATTCTGGTGCTTATGCGCAAGACCTCGTTTGGGAGAGCACTGTCACTATGTCTGGTGATGTCCTGATCCTGAAGGGGGGATCCTTGACGATTCGGCCCGGCACACAGGTTAACGTGCTCCCTGCAGAAGGGACGAAAATTGATCCGGAATATCTTTCTTCGCAAACGGAGCTGCTTGTCCGCGGCAAGTTGGAAATCCTGGGAACGGAGGATGCTCCGGTGCGCTTTGTCTTGATTGAACGAAACGATTTGGAAGAGATTGCCTGGTCAGGAATTACACTGGACAGCGCGGCGCAAAGTCGTATTCTGCACGCTGAACTGGAGCGTGCCGATATCGCTATCCGTGTCGTCGCTTCTTCCCCGGAGATCAAGGCTAACAAAATCACACGATGCCGCTATGGCATCGTGATGCAACAGCAGAGTCATCCTAAAATCCTTGATAACCTGCTATCTGACGGAGAAGGTGGCATCTTCTGCTGGAAAGGCTCCAATCCTTTCCTGTCGGGCAATACAATTCAAGATCACGATGAAGAAGCGATTTTTGTCGATATCGACAGCCGACCCAGGCTTGACCGCAATTTTGTCAGCGGCAACGCGATCGGGCTTGCAATTTACCCACGCGACCTGCCTTTAGACTCGGTGTCCGTCACTGACAATATCGAGAACATCCGTTTTTTGGGCCGCCAGGGGGAGGGCGTCGTCGAATGATCCTGCGGCCATGTCTGGTTTTGATCATAATCTCACTGCTCCTGCCTTTTGCAGTCTTAGCCGGTGATGCGAAGGTCTACCGGGGAGATCAGTCCCTTTTTGAAGATACCGTTTGGGACGGTGAGATCCTGATAGACGGAATATTGACTGTCCCTGCCGATACGACGCTGGAAATTCGCCCGGGAAGCCGGATCCGTTTCACCCGTTTTGACAGTAACGGTGATGGCATCGGCGAGCATGAAATTTTTTCTCAGGGCACGATAAGGGTTCAGGGTACAGAGGCCGCGCCTGTTCTTTTTACTTCAGCTGAAGCCAACCCCCGTCCGGGAGACTGGGGTGCAATTAATATGATGGTGAGTGACGAAGAGAACCTCCTGGAGTTCTGTAACGTCGAGTACGGTTACCGGGGGTTCCACGCGCATTTTGCAAAAGCGCGCTTGCTCAACAGTCATTTCAGCAAGAATGTTCGTGGTGCACAATTCCAGGAATCTCAGGTAGTTATCGAACATTGTCGTTTCCAGGACAACCTTAACGGGATGCAGTTCAGGGACAGTGTCGTCACCTTGCGAAACTCGGTTATCTCAGGGAGTCACTGGGGCTTGCGTTGCGTCTACAGTGAACTGGAGATGACCTCCTGCCTGATTGAAAATAACCTGGTTAATGGTGCGAATATCCGAGACGGCAAGCTAAATATCAGCGGCAATCGGATCACCGGAAATCGTCGAGGGCTTTACTTGCAGAGAAGTAAAGGGCAGGTGGTTGGCAATGATCTTTCTGCCAACAGCGAGCATGGCATTTTTCTTGAAGACTCAGAAGTTGAAGTCGCTGACAACCGTCTTGTTGAGAATGGTCGAGCTGGTGTTCGCTGGTTGAACAGCGAAGGGCGCCTGGCACGTAACCAGATCTCTGAAAACGGTGTCTATGCGCTTATAAATGATGGCTCTACCGACGTTGTTGCCCGTAATAACTGGTGGGGCTCTGCTGATAAAAAAGTTATTGCGGCAGCGGTGCGTGATGGCTTGGATCGGCCCGGAATGGGGATGGTTGATAGCCGTTATCCATTGCTGAAACCGTTAACGCAAAGCCGCAAAGTGCAATAATTAAGACGCAAAGGGTAAACCCTAAAAGCATTTTGTTGAACGCAGATAAAAGCTGATGAACGCAGATAACTCAAAATACAAGTTATAGCCAGTGCGTTTATATCTTTCATCCGTTTGATTCGCCTTTATCTGCTTTCAATTTATGTCTTTCGTTTTGAGAAAAGTTTTTCTTTGCGCCCTTATCCCTTAATCTTCGCGCCTTCGCCTAAAGCGCCTAATTTTGGTGCGTTAAAGATAACGATCGCTGATTTTGAAACACTGCTAATTGGAGATTCAATGAAACGTTTCATTCTTATATTGCTTTTCCTTGTTATTGCTCTCACTGGCTGCGAGCAACCTCTGGAAGGGCCACCGATCCGCATCGGCTATATGAACTGCAATAGCGAAGCGGAGACCATGAAACGTTTCCGGCCGTTAACAGCCTACCTGTCACAACAGTTGGGACGGCCCTTCGAGGCGGTTCCTGTTGACACACAGGATTTTGAGTCGCGTTTTGCTGCCGGTGACTTTGCCTTCACTCACGGCAACAGCCTTCTCTATATCATCATGCGTGAGAATCATGACCTGCAGTTGCTCGCGACAGAGAAGCGTGGTCAGTTCGGTTCCCGCACCGCCGGGTCCATCATCGTCAAGAAAGACAGCCCGATTAAAACCCTGGCCGATCTGCAAGGTAAGCGGATGCTGTTTGGCCCGCAATTGGCTCCGACCGGTTATTTGGCACAGTACGACCTGATGTTGCAAGCCGGCTTCGATCCTGAGGTGGGGCTTGATTACTACGCGATCCCACACGGTGCCTATAAGCATGAAAAGGTCATCTACGGTGTTTATTTCGGTGAGTATGATGTTGCCGCTGCACCAACCCTTGACCTTGAACTTATGACTCGCGAGGGACGTATCTCTGCCGATGATTTCCGTATCCTGGCCCAGAGCGAGATTATCCCTTACTGCACTTTTGGTGCATCGAAAGATGTCGACGCAGAGTTGGCTGAGAAGTTCCGCAAAGTATTGGTCGAACTAACCCCGGAAACAACGGTCGAAATCGATGGCGAGACGATCAAGGTCCTTGATTCAGCGTGGGTAGACGGTTTCGAGACGTTACTAGACCAGGATTACGATCCGATCCGGGACATGGCGAGACGCGTTAATATGCCTCCTTACCAGGAATTCTGAAATGATGCTGCGTGATCGATTCGACCAACTGATGATCGTCGCCCTGGTGGGCGTGCTGATCTTCACGGCTGTACTGATGGCAGGCGCTGGACCACGTGATGACAATCAGGATGCCCAGGCAGCCAATCGCAGGTTTGAACGAGAGATGCTGCACCAGGCACGAGTGGCCTTTATTGAACGGCACTATTCTCCTGTGATCACGTTACGTGATAATGGCTCTTTGCCGGATGCTTTGCTTAAGTTGGAAGAGTTAAGTCGAACCTTGCCGGGTGAAGCCCACAATGATCTCCTCAGTGGGGATATCCTGCTGCGTATGGGACAGGTTGATCGTGCCGTAAGCAAACTGGCCAAAGCCGTCAGAAATAACGCTGATTATGTCGATTCCGCCAGCCCTTTGAGCGAGAGGCCGCTGATTGAATCGGCTGTCTCGGAAGGCTTGCCGCTGATTCGTGACCGCCTGCGTGTTCAGCCGGATAATCTCACTCTTGCAAAGGTCTTGAAGGATGGCTACTACCTGCAGAGCCGTCTCGCCGGAGGCTGTGAATGAGTCTCTCTCTGCGTGATCGACATTTATGGGTTGTTCTGGCTGCAGGTGCTGGCCTTGGTGTTTTCGGTGCCCTGCTTTCTGTTTGGGGCAATCCCCAGAACAGCGGCATCTGTGTCTCCTGCTTCATTGAAAACACCTCTGGTGCACTAGGCTTACATGATAATGAACGGATGCAGTATCTGCGTCCGGAGTTGATCGGTTTCGTCCTTGGCTCGGTTCTTTGTGCGTCCCTGTTTCGCGAGTTTCGCTCGCGTGGTGGCAGCGCACCCTTGGCCCGACTGGTCTCGGGTGTTTTCCTGATCGTCGGCAGTGCGGTCTTTATCGGCTGTCCTATCAAGTTATTCCTCAGGTTGATGGCGGGGGATATCTCTTCTCTGGCAGGATTGTTTGGTTTGATCGCAGGAGTCTGGATCGGTTTGCAGGGTTTGGCCCGCGGCGTCGACCTGGGACGTGCTGAAAATGAGCGTGGCGCGACCGGACTGCTGGTTCCCGCAGGATTCATCCTGTTACTGATCTTCCTGCTGGCGCGGCCGTCATTTCTGCTCTTCTCGGATCGTGGCAGCGCTGCACAGCACGCTCCTCTGTTTATGTCGCTGGCGGTCGGTTTGCTGCTTGGAGTTCTTGCTCAACGCAGCCGCTTCTGTGTCACCGGCAGCGTTCGCGATGGCCTGTTAATGGGCACTCGCAGCCCACTTCTCTGGGGTTTCTTCGCTTTCCTGATCGGTGCCTTTGTCACCAATATCATGATGGGCCGCTTTACTTTCGGCCTGTACGGTCAGCCGGGGGCGCACCTTGAGTATCTCTGGAGCTTTCTGGGGATGTTGTTGGTCGGTTGGCTCTCGGTTCTGATCGGTGGCTGCCCGTTCCGGCAGTTAATCAAAGCCGGTGAGGGTGACGCCGATGCCGGTCTCGCCGTTGTTGGTATGCTGCTCGGCGGTGGACTTGTTCAGTCCTGGGGGGTTGCGGCAACGGCCGCCGGAGTGGCGACCTCAGGGAAGATTTCGGTGCTGGTTGGATTGGCTTTTGTGGTGTTGATCAGTTTGCTGTTTCGTGACCGAACGGTGTGATTGAACTTTGCTGGTTTATTAACGCAAAGGCGCAAAGAAAAAGAGACAAGACGCAAAGGTCAACGCATTTTTTCTACTGAGGCAGATGTTCGTCAAGGTTACAACTTTGAACTAGATTTTTTAAGGTTTTAAAAAAAATATGGTCTGAAGTTTGGACTTTGAAAAGATTCTCTTTGCGTCTTTTCTCACAACCTTTGCGCCTTTGCGTTAAAAAAATACCTGTGCTGTTGATTTAAAAAAAGGATAACCCTTGTGAATAAACCTCTAAGAAACCCCGATATTGTCTGGCGTGTCGAAAAGCGTCGTCAGGCAGAAGTTATGAAGGCTCTCGAGAATGGTGAGGATGCTGATGACAGCGGTACGGTGATCCTGTTGCTTTCCGGCATGATGCATCAGCTGAACCTGGTTGGCGGTCTGATCTGGCAACAGTGTGACGGTGCACAGACGTTGTCCGGGATCGCTGAACAACTTGCCAGGGAGTTTTCCGTGGAAACGGCTGAAGTAGAAGCTGATGTTGCTGAGTTTGTCGCCGATCTGGCGGAGAGAGGTTGGTTGATCAATGGCTGAAGTCACAGAAATGTTCTCTGCACCCTTGACATTTAACTGGACGCTTTCCTATCGCTGCAACTTTACCTGTGAGCATTGTTATAGTCGCGATGAACAATGTCCGGAATTGGCAACAGCAGATGTAAAGCGAATTATTGATATTCTGGTGGAGCAGCAGGTGCCATTTATCAACTTTGGCGGCGGTGAGCCACTGATGCGCAAAGACCTGTTTGAAGTGGCCGAATACGCTTCGAAGCAGGGCCTGAATGTTTCCATGAACACCAACGGCTGGCTGCTCGATGAATCCGCCGCCCAACAGCTTAAGGACGTCGGTTTCAAAAGTGTCGGCATCAGTATCGACAGCGCGGTCGCCGACATTCACGACAACTTCCGCAATAGGCCCGGCTCTTTCGAGAGGGCCGTGGCGGGTCTGGATGCCCTTGCCAATGTTGGCCTGAAGAGCACCATGAGCTCGGTCATCTCGCGGATTAATTATCAGTCCTTTATGGATTTACTCGATCTGGCGCGTGGTCACAAAGTCGGACAGGTTTACCTGCATAACTTTAAATGTAGTGGCCGGGGATTTAAAAATCGTGAGGATCTGGACCTTTCTCCCGAAGAGTGGCAGGCGTTCTATCTGCAGGCCCTTTCGGTGAAGAACCAGACCAAGGATCTGAAAATCTCCTTTGATGACCCGGTGATCGCATCGCTGCCTGAATACCAGGAAAAAACCATGGTTAAAGGGAGTAGCTGCGGTAAGCTTTCCCTGCATCTGCAACCAAATGGCGATATTACCCCCTGTGGCTTTATCCCTGTCGTTGTCGGTAATATTCTCAAGGACGATTTTGAGACGATCTGGTTCGATTCACCGGTTCTCAAGGCGATGCGCTCCAAGGAAGCCACCGGCAAGTGCTCAGGATGCGGCGCCTTTGAAGACTGTCAGGGCGGTTGCACTGCGCGTGCTTTTGCGACGACCGGGGACTTTAATCAGCCTGATCCGCATTGTTGGAAGTGATAAAATAGCTGTAAGCTTTAAGGCTATAAGCTTTACGGTTTTAACGCCCGTTCGCTTCCGCTCACTCAAGACGCAGAGGGCGCAGAGAAAAGGACAGTTTATGGTTTGCTTTGCGTCTTCGCGTCTTTGCGTTGAAAATAGTAGAAGTAAAAAATACGAAAGGAGAGTCGCCATGAAAAAGTACATCAAGCCTCGTGTTGTTGGTTCAAGTAACGTTCACCCTTGCTGAAACCTCGTCGCCGTCAGGCGATGAGTTCTAGAGCGGATAGTTTGTTATGGGCCTTGACCTGCTAGATACCCCGGTTCGTCTGACCTGGGATTTTCCTGATGATGCGACCGGGCAGCAAGGCCCGAGTTTGCCTGCTGTTGCTGAGGCCGTCTCCGACGCCGGGGTTTTCTTTGTCACTTTGCAGGGACGCCCGCTCCTGCATCCGTCTCTGGAGGAGGTTCTCGAGATTCTCGGTGGTGGCTGTCAGCTCCTCTTGACCTGCTGCGGCAGTCACGCTGAACTGTCTCGTCTTGCTCAGCTCTCTCCTGCAGGGGTGCAGTTGCTCCTGAACATCACTTCCTTTGCCCGAGACGAAAGCAAAGTCGACTTAAGCCATCTGCTCAATGTTGTTCTGGAGTTGCGCGAGATCGGTTACGAGCCTCACATTGCGTTCACTCCGTTACGTGGAAATCTGAATAATATACCCGCTCTTCTCAGCTTTTGTGTTGAGCATAAAATTCCCAGGTTTAAGTTGTCAAACGCGCATATCGGTGATAGCTTCCACGATTATTCGGCAGAACAACTGCCCCGCTGGCAGGACCTTGAAGCCTTCCGGAAGACTTGGAAAAACTTCATCGAAAGTGGGGGCTCACTCCCCGAGATGGAGATACATGATCTTTTCCTTTGGGAGATCATGACCCCCGGTCAGAAGCAGAATCGCACAGAGTATGGTGGTTGCCAGGCAGGTAACAGCCTCAGTCATGTTGACTGCCATGGCGTTGTTCATCCCTGTGCAGCCTGGCCGCAACCCCTTGGCTGTTTGCCAGGGCAATCGCTCGAGGAGATCTGGAATAGTTCTGAGCGTTTTGCCGTGTGCGAAGCGATCGCGCAAAGGCCCGAAGGATGTCATCAGTGCTCAGATCTTGATATCTGCTTCGGTGGCTGTCGCGGTCTTGCCAGAAACCTGAACCGTTCCGCAGGAGAGCGCGACCTTATGTGCTCAGGCCCGCGTTAACTGGAAGTCTGTTTATCATGTCAATCTACCTCGACAACGCTGCAACCTCTTTTCCCAAACCCCCGCAGGTGATTGAAGCCGTCGAGCGGACTTTACGCGAGAATTCTGCCAATCCGGGACGGGGGGGACACCATATGTCCCTTGATGCCGGTCGTATGGTCATGGAATGTCGGGAAAGCCTGGCTCGTTTTTTTGGTATCACGGATGCGTCACGCATCGCTTTCACTGCCAACGCCACCGAGGCCATCAACCTCGGCCTTTTCGGCGCTCTTAACTCCGGTGACAGGGTTGTCACCACGTCGATGGAGCACAACGCAGTCGTTCGGCCGCTTCAGGCATTGAGCGACCAGGGCGTCGATGTGGTTCGCGTTGCTGCCGACGCGCTTGGCCAGGTTAACCCCTTGGCTATCCGCGAGGCATGTGTCCCTGGGACCCGTCTCGTCATCATGACTCATTGCTCCAATGTTAGCGGCACACTTCAGGCAATCGAAGACGTTGGCCCCTGGTGTCGCGAGCAAGGCATCCTTTTTATGGTTGATGCGGCGCAGAGCGCTGGTGTGTTTCCGATCAATGTCGAAAAGATGGCGATCGACCTGCTTGCCGTTCCCGGGCATAAGTCCCTGCTTGGACCAACGGGAACCGGTTTCCTCTATGTCCGCAAAGGTCTGGACTTGAAGCCGCTGCTCTACGGCGGAACGGGCAACTTTTCACAATCAGCAATCCAGCCAACCGAGATGCCGGAAAGGCTCGAAAGTGGCACCCTGAATACGATCGGTCTGGCAGGGCTCAAGGCCGGGGTCGAGTTTCTGGAAAAGCTTGGCCTGGATCTTGTTCGTGCTCACGAACAGGAACTGCTGCGTCAGTTGATCGAGGGCTTGCAGGAGATTGATAAAGTCATCCTCTACGGCCCCCTCGGTTCAGCGCGTCATGGCGGGGCGCTTTCCTTCAACGTTAAAAATGTCGATCCGTCAATGCTGGGCTTCCGCTTGGACCGCGAATATGGTATCTGTTGTCGTGTCGGTTTACACTGTGCTCCGGAAGCTCATGGCAGTATCGGAACTCTCCCTGAAGGCACCGTGCGTCTCAGCCCGGGATATTTTAATACGGCTGATGATATCAATCAGACCCTTGCAGCGATTCGGACAATCGTTGCGACAGAGAACTGAACCATTGCAGTTGGTGCATCAGTTTTTTAGGAGTAGTTATGCACAAAAAGATCTTTTCCCTTGTTCTGTTGATTCTGGCTACATTTCTTTTGATCTCTTGCTCTTTGCCACCAATCCAACCGGTCACACGGGTGGACCTTATGAAGACTCGTATTTACAACAAGTATATTATTGAGGAATCCCCAGAGGAACTCCTCTATGCCCTCAATACTCGCGGAGAGGTCATTGTCGAGGGTAAACGCAATATCCCTGGTATGGAGCTTCCGATCTACGTCAAAATGATGGCGACGACTGATGGCATCATTATCAACGAATATGATCGTTAGCTAAAAACTGCTGCAATCGAGGGCTGAACCTATTAGCCTGTACTGCATCAGATACTGATTGAGTCACCCCTCTTTAGAAAGATTGGTCTCTTTTATGAGTAAAACCTTCGTCCTTGACACAAATGTTATCCTGCACGATCCTCAAGCTCTTTTCCGCTTTGAAGACAACGACCTGGTTATCCCCATGACAGTGATCGAGGAGATCGACCGCTTCAAGAAGGAACTCAGTGAAACAGGGCGGAATGCTCGTCAGTTTTCGCGCATCATGGATGGCTTGCGGAGTAAGGCGAAGCTGATTGAAGGTGTGGAGTTGGAGACCGGCGGTCATCTTCGGGTCGACCTTTACACCGAAGAGCTGATGAAGTCTCTGCCGCCTGAATTGCGTTCTGATCAGGGTGATAACCGGATCCTGGCTGTTGCCCTCGCAGCTAAAAACAGCGCCGACACCAATGTCATCCTCGTCACCAAAGATACCAACTTGCGTATCAAGGCCGACGCCATAGGGATAACCGCCCAGGATTACGAATCTGACAAGGTCTCGATCGATGAGCTCTACACCGGAACCTGCGAAGTTCTTCTGCCGCAGAAAGACGTTGACCTTTTCTACAGCGAGGGCTTCCTCGCCCTCGAAGAAGAGTTTCTTCCCAATCAATGCCTGACCTTGATAGATGCTGCCAATCCCTCCCATACGGCATTGGCTCGCTACAACCGTCCCCTCCGCCAGGCCGTGTCGCTGGTGCGTGCTCCGAGCGATGGTCTGTGGGGTATCCATCCTCGTAATCGCGAGCAGCAGTTTGCTTTTGACATGCTGCTTAACGATGACATCCAGTTGGTCACCCTGGTCGGTAAGGCCGGAACCGGTAAAACACTATTGGCGATCGCTGCCGGCCTGCATAAATCTGCTGATGAGGGACAATACAGCAGACTTCTGGTTTCACGGCCAATCTTCCCGCTTGGTCGGGATATCGGTTTTTTACCCGGTGATATCGATGAGAAGCTTTCACCATGGATGCAGCCGATTTTTGACAATGTAGAACTGCTGCTGGGCGCCGTGGAAGAGGGCAGCAAGCGCAAGCGCGGCTACAAGGAATTGGTCGACCTGGGGTTGCTTGAAATCGAGCCTTTGACCTACATCCGTGGCCGATCGATACCCAAACAGTACATGATCGTCGATGAGGCCCAGAACCTGACTCCGCATGAGATCAAGACGATTATCACGCGTGCCGGTGAAGGTACCAAGATCATCCTTACCGGTGATCCCTACCAGATCGATAACCCCTATGTTGATTCCTCCAGCAACGGTCTCACCTACGTGGTTGAGAAGTTCAAGGGTGAGGATATCTCGGGACACGTCACCCTGGATAAGGGCGAGCGCTCCTGTCTGGCTGAATTAGCAGCAAATCTTCTTTAAGGGCAGAGGCTTGGGTCTTGGGCTTGGAGTTTGGCGATTTTCGCCCCCAGCCCCCAGCTCCCAGCCC
>NODE-71-length-33774-cov-8.47389_pt1 | contig 33774 bp, 35 predicted proteins | sample MGYA00139097_ERZ477577 | MGnify/ENA metagenome assembly ERZ477577
TTGACCCGGAAGTGGAAACGGTTGTGATGAAAGGGGTTGCAGCCTTGAAAGATGCAGGTGCTGAGATCGTTGATGTATCGATTCCTCACGTCGAATACTGCGTCGCGGCCTATTACCTGATCGCTCCGGCTGAAGCGAGTTCAAATCTTGCCCGATTTGACGGCGTGGCATACGGGTATCGAGATGTAAATGCTGAAACATTAATGGATATGTATAAAGATACTCGTTCTGAGGGGTTTGGGCCGGAGGTGAAACGGAGGATACTGATTGGAACGTATGCCTTATCTTCTGGGTATTACGATGCTTATTATAAAAAAGCCTCCCAGGTAAGAACACTTATTCTTGAGGATTTCAGAGCGGCCTGGAATTCCTGTGATCTTCTGGTGTCTCCGGTAACACCGACACCAGCCTGGAAAATAGGTGAAAAAGCCGATGATCCGCTTGCTCTCTACTTATCTGATATTCTCACCCTTTCGGCAAACCTGGCTGGGTTACCCGGAGTGTCGGTTCCCGGTGGATTCAGCTCGGCGGGATTGCCTATAGGCATTCAACTCCAGGGTCCCCATTTCAAAGAGAGCAGTTTGATTAGAGCCGCATACAATATAGAAAAGAGATTGGATGTCGATAAAAAAATTCCTCCATTACCATAAACGAGCATCAGTGTGAAATTACAAATCCCTGACAATATAAAGGACATTACCCCCTATCCTCCAGGTAAACCGATTGACGAACTGGAGCGGGAGTATGGTGTAACAGGTTCAATTAAGCTGGCATCAAACGAGAACCCGCTGGGCCCATCTCCTCTGGCTGTTCAGGCTATGAAGTCCTCACTGGAGGGGATGCACCGTTATCCCGATGGATCTGGTTATTATCTGACCCGGGCACTCGCGGATCATTTAGGTGTTGAACCTGAACAAATTGTACTCGGAAATGGTTCGAATGAAATCATCGAGTTTCTTGTAAAGGCTTTTGTACAGAGAGGTGATGAGGTTATCACCAGTCATCCATCATTTTTGATGTACCAGAAGTTTGTTCAGGTTCGGGGCGGAAACAATAGAGTGGTACCCCTCAGGGAGATGCAACATGACCTGGAGACGATTACTGAACTTACCTCGGAAAAAACACGTCTTATCTTTATTGATAACCCGAATAACCCGACCGGTACGATAATACCTCCGAAGACCCTTAAATCTTTTCTTGCAACGATCCCTGAACATATTGTTGTGGTCCTGGACGAAGCATATATTGATTTTGTCGATCAGGGACTGCAGGTTGATCTTAACACCATGATCAACGATGTTGATGGTCACTGTGGTGTTGTTTCTCTCAGGACATTCTCAAAGGCCTATGGGCTTGCCGGTGTAAGGGTGGGGTTTGGTATTATGCCCGACTCGATTGCAACCTGTCTGCACAAGGTGAGACAACCATTCAATATCAACGGGATTGCACTCAGTGGCGCTCTGGCAGCGCTGGGGGACAGTGCATTTTACCAGCGAACGATTAACTCCACAAAGGAGGGAAAGCAGTATCTTATGCATGAGCTGCAAATGCTTGGCTGCAAGAGCTATCCTTCCCAGACGAATTTTTTTCTTATAGATGTCTGCGGTGATGCAACAGTACTCTATGAGTCGATGTTGAGAAAAGGCGTTATCGTCAGATCCATGAAGGCTTACGGTTTTCCAGGGTTTATTCGAATCAATGTGGGGACACCGTCAGAAAATGATCGTTTTCTGGCTGCTCTGAAAGAGAGTCTTCAGGAGTGCGGCTATGTTTCATGATAAATCTTTGGTTGTTACCATTGATGGACCTTCAGGCGTCGGGAAATCAACAATCAGCAGAGGGGTTGCGGAGCGACTCGGTTTTACCTATCTTGATACCGGGGCAATGTATCGTGCCGTTGCCTTTCATTTGCAGTCAAGGGGGGTTGATGTTTCTGATGTCGAGGCGGTGACCGGTGAGCTTGAAAACATATCAATCGAGCTCCACCCAGCAGGAGAAGGTGGTGATGTGGAGGTAACGTTAAACGGTCTTGCGGTTGGTCATCAAATAAGAACGCCAGAAATTTCAATGCTTGCCTCACGTGTTTCGGCTCTGCCGCCAGTGAGAGCCAAATTAACTTTAATGCAGCAGCAAATAGGTGAAATCGGACGGGTTGTTGCTGAAGGAAGAGATACCGGAACAGTCGTTTTTCCTGACGCGGCTTACAAGTTTTACCTGGACGCTACGCCAGAGGAGCGTGCCTCGCGACGAGCACGACAGTTAAGGGAGCGAGGTGAAACCGTAGATGAAAAAGCATTGCTGGAAATGACGGTAACCAGAGACAAAAATGATTCTGAGAGAGAAATTGCGCCGCTGAAAAAAGCTGACGACGCCATTTATATCGATACGACCGGAGTGAGTGCAGACCAGGTTCTGGATCGCCTGTTATCTGCTATTGCTGACAAAACCACCCCCTGACCAGGATAACAGTCAGGAGATAGTTTGTTTAATGAAGGGAGTCTAAACTACTCCAGGACAAAATCTGCCCGTCTATTCTGACTCCATGAGAAATCATCCTGCTCGAAAAACAGCGGTCGCTCTTCACCGTAGCTGACGGTCCTTATTCGTGAAGAATCAATACCGAGGTTCACCAGGTAATCTTTCACGTTGATTGCCCGTCGTTCAGCAAGCGCCAGGTTGTATTCGTTTGTTCCCCGGTCATCACAATTGCCTTCGATAATAACGGTGTTGACAACCTGTTGCAGCTGCTCGGCATTTTTGATCATCCGATCCGACATATCCGGTCGAACGCCAGCCTGATCGAAATCAAAATAGATTGGCGCAAGTCCCTGGGAGGAACGTCCGTGTTGTTGTTTGTACGCAGCATCGGGCTCACCCTGGGTTCCATCTATGGCCAGACTGCCAAGATGTTCAACATTGTTCGGTGAGCTGTCATCCAATGTTCCCTCTGCGGAGAGGCTGTTTTCAGAATAGGAACCGTCAGCCAGGGGGTAGTTAATATCCTTTCCCTCGACCGTGGCGGAACCGCTTGTTCCTGTTGGTGTCGGAGGAATAACCGGCTTTTTCGCGCAACCACCGCTGAAAAAGACGAGTGATCCAATGAGTACTGAGGTGAGCAAGGAGTTAACAATGATTTTTTTCATACCTTTTCTTATCCTCTGGTTGTTGTCATAAGTTGTTGGTTTATGGTTGTAAATTTTTGAGGGTAATGGGAGAAAAACAACTATTATTTCCCTTTATAAGAGCAATTATCTATTCTATCCGTATAAAAAGAGAGGTCAAGAGATTTATCATCTGGTTTGCCGCTAAAGGAATATATCTGCAAACAGGTTTGCCAGGGAGTGTTGTGGTGAGTAAATTGATGGGGTATACGAAACGTGCAGACATTTTATTGCCTGTGCAAGGCACATCTGCCGTTAAGGAGTGATATATGAAATTTGCAGCGACCTGTGCGACAGGACTTGAAAACCTTGTTGCAGAAGAGGTTAAGGAGTTTCAGGGGCGTGATATCGAAAGGGGTAGTGGCTCGGTCACCTGGACAGGCTCTCTTGAGAGCGGATACCGGGCATGTTTATGGTCACGGTTTTCCTCAAGGGTGCTGTTGGAGGTGGCACAATATAACCCGGAGAACGAGGAGGAGCTCTACAGTAGGGTCAAGGAGATCAGCTGGCAGGATCATCTTACCAATAAAACAACCTTTGCTGTTGACTGTTCTCTTGGCTCCGGCGCTCCGTTTAACCACAGCAAATATACAGCGCTCAAAGTTAAAGACGGTATAGCCGATCATTTTCGTTCAATAAGCGGTATACGACCTCATGTAAAGGTTAACCGGCCGGGAGTGCGTATCAATGTGCATGCGGACAGTATTCGGACAATGGTGTCGATTGATCTTTCTGGCGAGAGCTTGCATAAAAGGGGATACCGGCTTGAAAAAGGGGAGGCTCCTCTCAAGGAAACACTTGCGGCAGCCATCATCGCCTTAAGTGGCTGGGATGGTAACTGCCCCCTGGTCGACCCGCTGTGTGGTTCGGGAACCCTGTTGATTGAAGCAGCAATGATTCTCGGAGACTCGGCCCCTGGACTGGGAAGAAGTTACTTCGGGATGCAGGGATGGCGGGGGCATGATGAGGAATTATGGGCACGTCTGGTATCTGAAGCTATAGAAAGAGAGGAAATTGGACATAACAGGAGTTGGCCGCAATTAACGGGGTATGATGGCAGTCGGCTGTCTGTTCGTCAATCGCGATTCAATATTAAAAACGCTGGTCTCGATGATAAAATTTCAATCAGTAGAAAGGAGCTGTTTGAACTGACTCCCCCCGGTGAAGCAGGGTTCCTGGTTTGTAACCCACCGTATGGGGAGCGGTTGTCTGAAAAGGAGATGGTTAAATATCTTTACAGATTCATTGGCAATCGATTACAGCACTCTTTTCAAGGCTGGAATGTTGGGTTGTTTACATCAAATCCAGATATGGCTGATATGACCGGGTTACGTTGGCAAGAAAAGCATCATCTTTTCAATGGACCGATAGCCTGTCGTCTCTTTGTTGGTCCTGTAGGCAACCCACCGGCTCGAAGGTTTCAATGGAATATCACGCCACCGGAACCGGAAGAACAAAACAGTGATTTTGCCAATCGGCTCAGAAAAAATTTAAAAAAAATAATCGGTTGGGCAGAGAAAGAGGGGGTAGAGTGTTTTCGGGTCTATGAACGTGATATGGCGGAGTATAATGTTTCCATTGATCTTTATGGTAAGTGGGTACACGTGCAGGAATACGCCGCGCCGTCATCAATCAGTGAGACCCTTGCGGCAGAGAGGTTCCGGGTTGTATTGCAGGGAGTACGTCAGGTCCTGGGGGCAGGGCGGGACCGGGTGTATATTAAGACCAGAAAGCGGCAGAAAGGAAAAACTCAGTACCAGGGAAAAACGAAAAAAAAGGGTAAACTGTACGAAGTCAGGGAAGGGGAGTGTTCGTTCCTGGTAAACTTTACAGATTATCTGGACACCGGGCTTTTTCTGGATCATAGAAACACCAGGATGAGAATCGGGCAGGGAGCTGAAGGAAAAAGGTTTCTTAATCTCTATGGTTACACCGGTACGGCAACGGTTCATGCGGTTCGTGGAGGGGCTGTCTCATCGACAACAGTAGACCTTTCAACGACCTACCTGCAGTGGGCTGAAATGAATTTTTCCTTAAATGGTATTTACCCCGATCGGCATCGCCTGGTGCATTCAGACTGTATACAATGGCTCAGGGAAAACGGTGATTTTTATGACCTCATTTTTGTTGACCCGCCCACATTTTCCAATACCAGGAAAAAATCACGAGTTTTTGACGTGCAGAAGGACCATGTGCTGTTACTGAATCTGGCCATGTCGCGGCTGAGAGATAACGGACTGCTTATCTTTTCAACAAACTTCAGGTCATTTAAACTCGATCATGAGTTGGCAGAGCAGTATACCTGCCACAATATCAGTAAGAAAAGTGTACCGAGAGACTTTAATCAATCTTCACGCATTCACCAGTGCTGGGAAATAAGGCATAAACAAAGCGCACCCCAGGAAAACTAAACCGTCTGGTTCCGTTTGGATGCCAGTGGTCGGGGGGGAGATTTTCTCATACCGATGCAATAAATTGCCAGTTAGTTGATATCATGATACTATCAGTATTTCATCCGGTTCTGTTGTGCCATCCTGCCAGGAGTCAATGATCCAGGAGGAAAAAATTGTGCAGCATTGTTGATAGGTAACGAGTTGGCATTAAAGAGTTTTCACTATATCAGTCTGAAAAGGGGGACTGGCGTTGAGCAGAGATAATAAAATTGCTGATCTCGAGCAACAGCTGAAGGAGAAGGATCGACATATTTCCGAGTTGAAAGAGACGCTTGCTGGTTACCAGAATAAAGCTGTTTCTCTGGAGGAAAAGGGGGGAGAGTACGACAAACTCAGGCTATCTCTGAAACAGATGGAAAAAGACAGCAAGACTAAAAGTGAATTTCTGACCAGCATGGGACATGAAATAAGAACACCCATGAACGGCATTATGGGGATGACCAACCTGGTTTTGGAAACAGATCTAACCTCCGATCAGCGACGTCATCTTGAGATGGTTAACTCTTCAGCAGAGCGGCTTCTTGATGTGGTTAACGATATTCTTGACTACACGCTGATAGAGTCTGGGCGCTTAAAACTGAATCTTGAGGATTTTAATCTTTCAGAGAGTCTCGATTGTGACCTCTACCTGATGAAATTGTCTGCACGCCAAAAGAATATCGATCTGGAATATCGGCTGGGTCACGATGTGCCGGAGTATCTGAACAGTGATGCGGATCGGCTTGTTCAGGTCATAATGAATCTGGTCAACAACGCAGTTAAATTCACGGAAGAAGGGACAATCACCGTGAATGTCGAACGACTGGAGTCAGATAAAGATGGCGGGGAAACCCTCAAGTTTTCTGTAACTGATACCGGAATTGGAATCCCACCGGAAAAACAGAAAATTATTACTGACACCTTCAACCAGACCTATACCTCATATTCACGAAAATTCTGGGGAGGGGGGCTGGGACTGACAATATCGGCACAGCTTGTTCATCTGGCTGGCGGAGAAATAGGGCTTGAAAGTAGTCCGGGACAGGGGGCGACGTTCTGGTTTACCTGGAAATATACCCCGCCGTCAGGAAAACGCTCAGCCCCGAAACAGACCAGTAGTACCGCAACAATCGCAGCGGACCAGGGCCAGGGTACCAATTTCATGCTCAATGGAGCAAAGGTTCTGCTGGCTGAAGATGAGCCAATCAGCAGGATATTGATTGAAACACTACTGGAACAGGCCGGTTTGCAGATTGATGTGGTAGAAAATGGAAAACAGGCAGTTGAAAAAGCTGTGAACGGTGACTACCAGGCAGTTTTAATGGATGTTCAGATGCCGGTCATGGACGGACTGGAAGCAACAAGGGAAATCAGAAACCATGAGCGTCAACATGGAGGGCATCTCCCCGTTGTTGCTCTGACGGCCCACGCGATGCACGGTGATCGGGAAAAATGTCTCCAGGCCGGAATGGATGATTACCTGACAAAACCTCTTGGGAAATCAGAGTTATTTGATGTGCTTACGCGTTACTTGACCAATACAGCACTTGTCGTTGATGGCGATCCGGGCAGTCAGCAGATGGTGGTGGAGTTTTTAATTGAATCGGGATGGCGGGTGACCATCGCGGAAACCGGTCGTTCAGCCATGTACGAAGCATCGCTGTCACCGTTTGACCTCATTCTTCTTGATACGGCAATGGCGCAAGGTGATGGAGTTGAGACAGCCAAAATTATTCGCCGTCTTGAGGAATACTCAGGTCGACAGGCCTTGATTCTTGGGATAGAAAGCAGTGATGCAGGTGATGATCTGGAGAAAAAATACAGGGAAAGTGGCGTCAATTCGTTTATAAAACGACCGATTGACATTAAAGAACTAAAGAGACATATAGAGCAGCGCTGATAGATGCAGGCAGGTTAGGGACAATGACCAGCCTCGTCATTTTTTCCGATTGGGTAAATAACTTGTAACAACAGCTGTTCCTCCATATAGTAGCTTGCCTTGGAAACATGTGATGGGCTGCTGTCTGATATACAGTTAAGCGGAGCAGGAACTCTTAACAGCACCTCTTCCTAAAATACAGAATATACCGAACTTTTAACTCTCATAATTATGTCTTCCCACTATTCCCATGTTTGTCTTCACACCTACGGTTATGAACTTCCTCCTCGGGTACTGACATCAAATGCTATCGAGCAGCGTCTTGAGCCGATCTATGAGCGATTGAAGCTGCCGAAAGGCAGGCTGGAGATGATGAGTGGTATTACCGAGCGCAGGTTGTGGCCTGAAGGTACAAGGCCAAGTGAAGCAGCAGCAAAGGCAGGCCGCAGGGCACTCGACGGTGCTGAAGCTGAACCGAAGAGTATCCAATGCCTCATCTTTACCTCGGTGTCGCGAGATATGATGGAGCCTGCTACGGCCTCATTTGTGCACAATGCACTTGGGTTGCCGCCGGACTGTCTTTTACTTGATATTTCCAACGCCTGCCTGGGGTTTCTTGATGGAGCGGTGATGCTTGCCAATATGATCGAGCTTGGTCAGGTTGAAAACGGGCTGATTGTTTCCGGAGAGACGGCGGAAGACCTTGTGGAGTCAACAATTCAAACATTGCTTGCAGACCAGGGTCTCACCAGAAAAAGTTTCAAAAGCGCTTTTGCCTCTCTTACCATAGGGTCAGGTGCTATCGGTCTTTACATGTGCCGTTGCGAGGCCGGAAATAGAAACAGGCCGAGATTAACGCATTGTGCATGGCGAGCAAATACCATGCACTCTGACTTGTGCCAGGGGGGGACAGCAGGTTCAGAGCATACCCTGATGGCAACCAATTCAGAGGAGCTTCTTGTCCAGGGGGTGGATACCGCCAACAAGACCTGGAATCAATTTACCGAGGTGAGTGGCTGGCAGCCTGATGATATAGACAGATTTTTCTGTCATCAGGTCGGTACTGCGCATGCCCGGATGCTCTTTGAACAATTGAAACTCGACCCGCGCAGAAATTTTGAAACCTTGCCTTTTCTTGGAAATGTTGGATCTGTTTCCGCGCCAATTACTATGGCTATGGCAATAGAACAGAAGGTGTTTACCCCCGGACAGAAAGGGGCAATGCTTGGCATCGGGAGTGGAATAAACTGTATGATGCTGGGAATTGAGTGGTGAGAGAAGATGGACTGGTCAATAATAAAACAGAGTATTAGCCCTGAACTGGGAGCGCGACTCCTTGAACTGGCCCGGTCTACTTTGGAGTTTCGGCTCGGAGTTGCACCTGAAGTGAACCGGAGTGGGCTGGATGATGAGTCACTGCAGCAGCAATGCGGTACCTTTGTCACTTTGAAGATTAGTGATGTATTGCGTGGCTGTATCGGTAATCTCGAAGCAGACGGCCCAATCGTTGATTCGATTGAGCGAAATGTTTTGAATGCAGCATTCCATGACCATCGTTTTGAGCCATTGAACGCAGAAGAGTTGGGCAAAATACATATTGATATTTCCATACTGAGTAAACCTGAGCGTCTGGATTACAGTGGCAGTGGTGACCTGATCAGCAAGCTCAGACCCCTGGTTGACGGTGTCATCCTGCGGCATGGTCAGAAAGGGGCAACATTTCTTCCCCAGGTTTGGAGTCAGTTACCGGATCCGGAAACGTTTTTGGAGCACCTGTGTCGGAAGGCCGGTTTGTCACCATCACTGTGGCAGAACGAGCATCCCGATATATATATTTACCAGGTTCAGTGTTTTGAGGAGGACAAGAAGTGATTGTAACCCTGGATCAAGTGATGCTTGAGCAAATTGAAGCTTTGTACAGTGACATGGAGCACTCGTATGATAATACTGCTTCTTTGCTGGGGCATAGTTGCGTTGGCTGTCCTGATAATTGCTGTGATTCATATTTTCTGCACTTTACCTATATAGAGTGGGGCTATCTCTGGCATGGAATGAGTCTTCTTTCCCAGGAAAAACAGAGCGAAATTATCAACCGGGCATTGATGTATGAAAAACAGAGCGAAGAACTGCTGGCTCGCGGTGAAAGACCGCGACTGATGTGTCCGCTCAATGAAAGCGGGCGCTGCATTCTGTATAAATATCGATTGATGGTATGCAGAACCCATGGAGTACCGGCGGTGATGACCCGTCCGGATGGGAAAAAAATGACCTTTCCGGGATGCTTCAGGTGTCAGGAGCTTGTAGATCAATCTGAAAATGACGTGAAATCAGTGATGATGGAGCGCACCCCGCTGCTCAGACGGCTTGTTGGCCTTGAGCAGGACCTGCTGGAAGGCAAGAGGAGCCTTGTGCCAAAGGTCAGAATGACCATTGGTGGTATGCTGAAGGCCGGCCCTCCGACTATTCCACACTGTTCTGATCGTTGAGAGCAGGTGAAAAAATTCTGAGAAAATTATAGAAATAACGAAGTTCAGACAATGGGAAGGGTTTTGTGAAAGTCAAAGTTACCGATAAACAACCAAACTCAAAAATGTGTTTTGTTTGTGGTCTTGAGAATGATTTTGGTTTAAAAAGTCGATTCTATGAGCTTGAGAATAATGAGATTATGGCAGTTTTTATGCCATCTGAAGAACATCAGAGCTACCCGGGGCGCCTGCATGGCGGGATCGCCGCTGCGATTCTTGACGAAACGATCGGCCGCGCTGCATTGAAACATAAATCATCAGATTTCTGGGGAGTTACGGTTGATTTTTCGATGAAGTTCAGGAAACCGGTTCCTCTTGATGGGGAAATCAGGGTTATTGCCAGGGTTACTAAAGAAAATAAGCGCACCTTTGAAGGGACCGGTGAAATCATATTGTCTGACAACGCTGTTGCTGTTGAGGGAAATGGCCGCTACCTGAAAATGGATCTGTCCAGAATTACAGAGTTTGATTTTGAAGGCGAAGAGTGGCAGGTTATCGACGAGTCAGAAGATCCTGCCGAGGTTACGCTATAGATTCCTCTGGGAGCAGTGAGGTAATAAAACCTGCTGCCTCTTCTGCGCCGTTTACCGGATAAGGCATCGTTCTGCGTTTTACCAGTTGAGGAAGATCCGTAAGCCACTGACCAGTGAAAAACTGCTGCTGTTCATAAATTGTCCCCGCTAAATTCTCACGAACAAACTGCTCCAGAGCGGCAGACTCCGGAAATCCGTCCCTGTGTATACAGGCAATGGCGGCCGAGGTCTGGCAACATTCCGCGATTGTAGAGTATCCGCTCTTGCAGATAACCAGGTCCGCGACATTTATCAAATCCGGGTGATATAACGGAGTGTTGTAGGGAAGCGCGCAGATATTGTTGCCCGTTTGTGTATACTGTTTCTGACCTGCAAGGATAAAATAATAGTCTTGGTAACCGGACAGAAGATGTATAAATGGTAAATCTGTCGAGATACCTCCCATGGTAATCAGCACAATCTTTCTTCCCTCACTGTTGAGGCTCTTTCTCAGAACATCGGGGGCGGATTTCGGTTTTCTTGATATGGGGTGGCACCTTATATCGCATGGCTGCTTTAAGCACAATGGTTCTGCCTGAATACGAAAATCTGCCTGCCCATAGAGTTCTTGAAAAACCGGCACGAATTCTTGAAATTCCGGTGCCTGGTCGAGGTGAGCATAAATCCAGTCCCAGGTGAAATTCTCAATCAGCACAGCAGGTATGCTGCATTGTTTAGCGACAGTAATCCCCAGCACACTGATATCAGATAAAATGAGATCTGACGATTTACATATTTTTTTCAGCCGTTCAAGCTCTGAGCTTCTGAATGGTATGAAGCGTTTCAGGGCCTCAATAGTAGCTGGAAAATCAAAAATGAAACCATCTTTTTGTAGAAGCCCCACATCAACAAGCAGGGGGTGGTAACTATAGTCAAGAGATGTGGATTTGAAAAGTGATTGGGGAACGGTCGTTATCAGATGAATGTGCAGATCAGTTATTTTTAACCTCAGATTTTCAAGCAGAGCGATGGCCCTCGTGGCATGACCAAAGCCATGCGGTGAGATAAAGCAGGCTATTTCCGTTTTCATCCAGTTTACGCATGATGGTGAGGCTTGTCACCATGCACATGAACATGTTTATGAGCATGTACAAACCCTTCAGTGCAGCGGTGCAGGTGGCCATGTTCAATGGTGTAGAGTGTGTCTGTGGTTTCTTCCAGGAAATCCCAATCATGGGAAATGATAATCTGGGCGAGGTCAAGTTCCTTGAGAACTTCCATCAGTTGCTTTCTTGTTCTCGGATCGAGGTTATTCGTTGGTTCATCAAGAAGCAGCAGGCGGGGTTTCATGACAAGGATTGTCGCCAGGGCAACCAGTTTTTTTTCTCCACCTGACAAACGATGTGTAACCCTGTCCTCAAAATTTGTCAAACCAAGATTCTCCAGCACTTCGTGGGCAAGATCACGTGCTTCTTCCGGTGAGTGACCAAGATTGAGTGGGCCAAATGTGACATCTTCAATGACGGTCGGTGAAAATAGCTGGTCATCGGAGTTCTGGAACAAAAAGCCAACTGATTTTCGAAGGAGCTGGTAGCCTTTCTGGTCTTCAACGATGTTACCGTTAAAGAAGATCGTACCCGCCTGAGGTTTGAGCAGGCCGACCATTAGCTGGAGAAGTGTCGTTTTTCCACAACCATTTGCTCCGATCAGTCCGGTTCTTCCCTTGTCGACATAAAAGTTGCATTTCTCGATTATGGGAGATTGGTTCGGGTAGCAGTATGAAATGTCTTGCAGCTCCAGGAGCGGATGGGGAGTGGTCATAATCTGTTTTTCCTGTTTGGTAGGCCGATACAGATCATCATGGATAATACTCCAGCCAGACAAGTATCAGGCTGTAGAGGGCGACCGTCGTGATCAGCAGGTAACTCTTTAAATCGATTGATGGCACGGATAGGGGAATAAATCGACCGTTAAACCCTCGTAAAATCATGGCTTGGTGAACACGATGGGCCTGTTCCCAGCTTTTTACAATCGTCATCCCGAATAGATAGCCAAATGTCCTGTAGGTATGAATAGTGGTCGAGGGTTTGAAACATCTCATCTGTGCTGCACGGAGCAATCTCCTGTACTCCTGTTCGATAACAAAAATGTAGCGATAGGCAAAAAGAATCAGGTAGCAGAGCCGGAGGGGTAAGCCGAGTTTTTCAAGGCCGTAACCCAGAACTGATAAGTTTGAGGTATTGAGCAGGGCCATCATTGCAATCAGAATCGTATTGGTTTTTACGCCGATGAGCAGGGCCATTCTGGTTCCTTCAATACTCACCGGTACGAGGGAATAGAGAACTTTCTGCTCGCCTCCGTAGGTAAGTGGCAGGGTCAGCAGCAGAAACAGTGTGAAGGTGTTGACGAGAACCAACCGCTTGATCACCCGCATGATAGGAAGCCGTGCAATGGTTGCGAAAATCAGGGCAAGCATGGTGAACCCTGCGGCCACAGGAAAACTATCAGTCGTTGCAGTCGGAAGAACGAATATTATGGCCGTGATTATCTTGGCCGTCGCATTCATGCTGTGAAGCAGGGTCGTTCCTTCCGCAAAAGGTTCTTCGACCATTTCAGTTGCCAAGAAATGGGTTTGGGTCAAAATAAACCCAGATTACAGCTCCAAGTTCAACCTTCTTCTCTTCACCATCTTTTCCCTTCAGGCTGTATTCAGCATCAGTAAGAGCGGAAAATCCCCACCATCCGGGGAGGGGGCAGGCAAAGGAGAAGTTACCATTTTCATCAGTTTTGACGATTTGGGTTATATGGGCCTCTGTTGGGGCAACCCATTTTTCCTGATTGTAAAGTTCAACCTCAACTTCGATTCCTGCCATTGGGGTGTTATCAACCAGAACCTGGCCGGAAAAAAGGTTTCCGGCATAGTTTCCAAATGGCCTGACAAGCGGAACGATTTCTGTTTTTAGACCGATCGGTGAGTCCCACCCCTGATCATTGCCGTATGCCGAGACGATGGTTTTGGTATAGTGGACGATAAAAATGTCCTCAGCTGGTTCCCAGTAGGGTGCCTGCTCCATGACAAACCAGTATAGGCCAGGCTTGGTGGGCTTATAGGTCAGTTTCCAGGCTCGATGATCCAGGAAGGCTGTCTCAAGCATAGTCCCCTTGAGGTCCTGTTTTGCGTTATTGCCCGAGACAAAGACAGTTTGAGGCCAGTCGAGATCCATACCCCTGTTTTCAAACGGGTGAGCAAAAGCAAAGGAAACGTCCACCGCCGGCTGTTTTTGATTAACCTGGCTCGATGAAGGAATTACCATACCGAAATGAGCATGAGCCGGCAGTGAAGCAAAGATGATCAGAACACATCCCATGATCACCGTGATTAATTGATAATTAAATGTTTCATTTTGTCTGAAAGACCTGGGAGCATGCATCGAACTATTCTCCTTTCGTTGTAATTATAGCTTTTTCCCTTTGCGGCTTTGAAACCAGGCGATGATACCTGCGATTCCAATCAGGTATCCTATTCCTGCGCCGATATCCTTAATAGATGGGGAGTGGTTAACAAGTGAGCCAATATTTTTTCTGATCGGTGCCAGTTTCTGTTCCAAATGTTCATCCAATAATTGTTCAAAATCAGCTTTGCTCAGACAATACGGGACGTCGTTTTCAGTCTGTTGCTCTACCGGCTGTTTATCTGGTTCAGTTAGAACCGAGGCAGTTTTGGCCAAACCGCCGTATTCGTCAGCCTTTATTATCCAGTGAGCCTGGTGGCCGTCACCGCCGCTGACAATGACGTCAAGTGGCGGTGATTGTTTCAGGATCTCTTCCGGAACGGTAAAGGAGAAGGTGCCATTTTTATCATTTTTTCCGGTAATAATTGTTTCTTCGGTCTCAGCGTTAACCACCGTGACCGTTCCATGCACGAGTGTACGCCCTCCTGTTAGGGAACTTTCAACGGTAATGCTGCCGTTTTCTGCCCAGACAAAGAGGTTGATCTTGTGTGCAAAGGAGACGGTTACGCAGAAAAAAGTCAAGAAAACGTTAAAGATGAGCACAGTCTTGAGATTCATGGCAGTTTTTCCAAAGATAAAGATAATATTTCCGGTTGCACTCGAGCTAAAAAACTGACGGTGAACATGGTGATAATTCCCTCCAGGACTGCGATGGGCAGGTTCCATAAAACAAGAAGATAAGATGCTGTCTGAAAACCTTCGTTGGAGAGAATAAGGCTGCCGGCCATAAGAAGTGATGAACCGATCACCGATAAAAAACCTGCTGCAAAAGAGACCAGCAATCGTTTTTTACCATTGCTCTGAAGCCCTGGCTTCAACAAAAGGCCAAAGAAAACTGCGGGAAGGCAGATTATCGTTGTGTTTACTCCAAGTACAATAATCCCGCCATACTGAAAGAGAACGGCCTGTAGAAAAAGTGCGGCCAAAATTGCAGGGAATGCTGCCCAGCCAAGTATCAACCCCAGGAGCCCGTTGAGAACCAGGTGGACGGATGTCGGTCCCAACGGTACATGGATAAAAGAGGCGATGAAAAACGCGGATGAAAACAAACCAATTGTCATCACCTGGTCATAATCAATTTTTTTTAAGCCGATCATCGTGCCGGCAGCAGCGATAATACCACCGCCCACCAGAGCCGGTATCGTAAGGACTCCTTCTGAAACGTGCATTTTGCCTTTTTGTCAGTGTAGGTTTTTTCCGGTTGTGCTCATGGCCAGTTTACAATTTCTTACCCCTTTCAGTGACCGCAGACCATCTGCCAGCTCAACGACTGAATCGGCTTTTCCCTTGATGATGACAACCTCAAGACAATTGTAATGGTCCATGTGAACATGGGTTGTTGAAACCACCTGGTGATGATAGTTATGCTGAATCTCTGTCAGTCTTTCTTGAAGATTTGGCTGATGGTGATCGTAGACGAGTGAAATAACGCCCATAACCTGTTTATCTGCCTGCCACTCTTTTTCAACGAAAACTGATCGGATTAAATCGCGAATTGCTTCAGATCGGTTGACATATTTACGCTGACTGATGTAGTTATCAAAGTCAGCGAGCAGTTTTTCATCCATAGAGACGGTAAATCGCCTGAGCATAGTAACACCTTTTTTATATTTGTGTTACGATATCGCTTGAAACAGTCTCTGTCAACCTTTTTCAGGAGCGCGTCTGGGAATGACTGGAGGGACAAATCGTGGGCAGGAGATGTATAATCAGGGCGGTATTAGGATGAATGTTATCGGTGTTATCCACTCCTGTTTTCCAGAAAAATTTGGTGTCCCGCGGCAGGCGGGCCTGGCGCCGTCTGCACTTGCCACCATTGAGCTCTTAGAACCGTTTAATAGAGAGGAGATGGTACGTGGCCTTGAAACATTCAGCCATATCTGGGTTCAGTTTTTGTTTCATCAATCGGTATCTGAAGGGTGGAAGACAACCGTCCGTCCCCCGCGTATGGGTGGAAAAGAGCGTCTTGGTGTTTTTGCCACGAGAAGCCCTCATCGACCGAATCATATTGGGCTCTCCGCTGTCAGTCTGTTAGCCATGAGAGTATCTGATGGTGGTGTCGAGCTCGATATTGGTGGCGTTGACCTGCTTGATGGTACCCCGGTGCTCGATCTAAAACCGTATATACCCTACAGTGACTGTCTGCAGGAGGCAACCGGAGGCTGGCTAAAGGCTCCTTTTACCGAGATGGAGGTGGTATTTTCTGAACAGGCTGAAAAATTTTGCGGTTTTTATGAACGGCAGAGTGGAAGACCCTTGTCAGCATTGGTTCGTGAGGTCCTGAAGACAGATCCACGTCCGGCCAGTCAGAGAAATAAGCGTTCCGGTTTCGGCATATCTTTTTGGGATGTTAATATTCGCTGGGAGGTATCCGGTGATATCTGCCGCGTGGAACGCTGTGAACGGATTGAGGGTGAGGAGAGATACGCACTGGAATCATGAGCTTTCAGGCTTCAAGCGGGCTGCTCCTGTGGACAGGAAGGTGCAGTGTAAAGGTGGAACCGTCTCCTTCGGTCGACTGGCATGTTATCTTTCCTCCATGTGCTGTGATAATTCCATACGATATGGAGAGGCCAAGACCGGTTCCTTCCACTTCCGATTTTGTTGAGAAGAATGGTTCAAAAATGCGATCCATCGTCGATGCATTAATTCCTGACCCTGAGTCAGTAATGGCAAGATAAATAAAGTCCTGGTCGCACCTGGAAGAGATAATCAATGAGCCGCCTTCCGGTTTCATCGCCTCAATTCCGTTGAGGATAAGGTTGAGAATTACCTGGGCTAGCTGATCCTCCTTCACAAAAATTTTCGGAAGCTCATTTTTATGGGTAACAGTCGGAACAACATTGTTGTCTACAAAGATCTTTTGCTGAAAAAACAGTACTTTGTCAATGATATCTTTTATGTTGCATAATGAGTGAGTTGTCTCTCGAGTTCCGTAAAAATTATTGATATCACTGATTAAAGCCTGCAATCGGCTACATTCGTTTATGGCAATATCCACTAATTCGTTATCTTCAGAAGGGAGAAACGATCGCTCACGAAAATCTTTTAATAAAGACTTGATGCCGAGCAGGGGGTTGCCAAATTCGTGGGCAATTGAAGCTGATAACCTGCCCAATGCCTTCTGTTTTTGGGTCGTTACCAGGTGGCTTTGCAGTTCTTCTTCGTAGGTTACGTCTCTGCTCACCGCAACAAGATTGGTGATCAGGCCGAGGTCATTTGAGATAGGTGAAGCCACCACATCGACGACTCGATTTGCTCCAACTTTGTTCCTGAATCTGATTCGTCCCTGCCAGGCAGAACCTTTGAGCGTTTGTTCTGTAGCCGCCTGGTATGCCTGTTTGAAATTGTCTTCATCTGAAAGAGCGCCTACTTTTTTCCCTAAAACCTCATTAATGCTGTATCCTGTGCCTTTTTCAAATCCAGGATTTACATAAACAATATTGAGATCATGGTCGGTGATAAGCACGGAAATTGGTGAGTTATCCAGTGCTTCCTTAAGCAGTTCCATCTGATGACGAAGCTCTCGTTTATCACTGGTATCGTAAAAAAATACAACTGCACCTGAGCAGGTTCCGTCTGAAAATGTCGGATATGCCCGGACGTCAGCGTAAAAACCGTTTTCATGGGAGCAGATAATATATGAATCTTCGCAGACAAAGGTGTTGCCTTCCATTACGTTGTCAAGTAATGCCCCGCTGCTAATTAAACCCTGCTTATTGAGACATCGGTAGACAAAACGGTCACTATATTTTTTGCCGATAAAGTCGGCTTCTGCAGCAAGTTTTAATAATTGAATACACTTGGTATTGGCGTATAGAACGATGCCGTCTGAATTGATTCCAAAAACCCCTTCTTCGGTTGAATTGAGAAACAGACGTAATTGTTGTTCACCCTGCATTACTTCATGATAAGCAGCGTATCCTCTTTTCTGCATCGAGGATATGGCAGTGGCAACTGCTGTTAACTCATCGGTCTGATCGTCTTCTTTGCGTTCAAGCTTGAGAGGAGGGTACGGTTCATTGAAGGTAATTCTGGAAACGTGGGCGGACATTGCCTGGAGGTGTCGGGTAATGAGATATTGTACGACTGCCAGGGCCAGAGCGGCCACGATAAATGTTTTTACGGTATTGGATAATAAGACAATGAGTGCCCGTCTTATCAGTTGTTGGTATATTTTTTCAAGGTTTGCAATAACCGTTAAAGTACCAATGCGCTCGATGCTGTTTCGGTTCAGATAATATATAGGCAGCTGCGCTTGAATTCGATCAATAGCTGTCTTGTCGCCGCTTGACCATTGAACCTGATTATCAGTGCTGACTGCTGCATAAACAATATCATCTCGATTGGTGATGCCCTTGAGCAGGGTTTCAATCTGGTTGTCATCCATAATCCAGGTGTTTTCAGCGATTGATGGCAGGTAGGTCTCTTTCAGGGAAGAAAGATATTGTTGTGTGCTTTCTATCTCCTGGCGATAATCAAGATAGAGCTGTATCCCTGTGCTGAAGAGCGCAACTGTTGTGCTGATTGCAATAAACCACCAGACAAGTTTTTTGGCGATAGGTGAGTTTAACGGGTAAATAGCCATATCAGGGTTCGGGATATCGAGTAAACAATGTTCGTTTAACGGCTCATATATTTTTCTATAATTTTCTCTGAGAAGTTTGACAACATAATGATATCACTGGAATTTTGTAACCGTTTGACAATGTCCGGGTCCGTCTCCGGGTGAGCACCAAGATAATACCCGCTTTCAGAAATAAACAGGGCGGGTTCAATATCACCCATCGTGAGATTAACCGATTTCAAGGCCCGGTAAATGGTGTATTCGTTGCCGGTTATCAGGTCACATCTCTTGTTTAGAAAGACTTTTGTCTGAATCGATTTGTTTGGAGTTTTAACGATATTTATATTTTCTTCAAAGCCCATTTCTTCCATTTTTGTGGTCAGGGAGTGACCAAGGATGACCGCAGTAACATATTTTTTTGCATCTTCAAGCGTGCTGAGCTGGATGTCCTCACGTCCTCGAAATTTATAGAGGTAGGTACGCTTTGTGAGAATTGGCCCGATCCATTTAAAAAGGGCTTCCCGGTTTGATGTTCTGTTGAGTGTGTAAATAAATTGATTTTTTTGATTTTGAACCAGATAATAGGATCGTTTCCAAGGGTACATTTTGAATCGTGGCTGGTATCCGGCCAGCCGAAATAGTTCTTCGACAATTTCTGTGGCAATGCCAACGATCTGACCATCTTCTTCATAGTGAACGGGGGGTAATTGTTCAGTATATACGTTGAAGTTCTGGGCGATGGCGGAGGGGGGGGATAAAATAAATAAAAGAGAGGCAACAAGGGGGAAAAAGGAGAAATTCTTCATCAATCACCATTGAGTAGTGGTTGTTTGCAATACCATATATTCGTTTTGTTATGTGAGCTTATTGACAATACCTGTAAATATTTTTTGAGGGTGGATACATCAGCGCCGGGTTGCAGGATCTGGCAATTACTCTTTGCTTTTTTGTGTAATGATGCAATAAACCCGTCCGCCGACCTCATACTGATTTGTTACAATATCGTAATCGAGACTGCTACCGTTGATTTCAATGTTGTTGCCGATAAGACGCGTGTCTACCGGGGAGTGAATTGTCTGGTTGTTATCGTTGTAATATAATAGTTCTGTATAAAGATGCTGGTTTTCGCCACCACGTGAAACGTGAACATCTTGTTGCAAGGTAAGTTTTCTGGTCTCCGTGTTATACAATCCTTTTTTTGCATTTATTTTCACTTTCCCGCCATCCTTGCCAAACAGGTCCGCATCGACAGTGGTGAGTTCAAATTCGTTGGGAACATCAGTTGTATATGCCATTTCCGCCCGGACTTCAGCTGTTTTATTGCCCATTTGGTCCTGGATGATCATGACCTTTTCCATAATGAAATTGTGAACATTTTTGTCACGTTTACCAAAATCTGGGTCATATCCACCACGGGGTTCCAGAAAGGATGCAAGTGGCAGTCGCCAGACAGGAGAGGTTACCAGCAGCAGAAGAGGAATAAGCCAGAGTAAATTACGGGTATGCAGCATTATTTCATATACTCTTGTAAGAGACTGTCGTGCTTTCCTTTAGCTCGGATAATGAGATCGCAGACTTCCCGAGCTGCACCGGTCCCTCCTGCACGGCTGGAAACGAAATGACAGATATCCTGAACTTCCGGGGCACCATTGGCAGGACAGGCTGCCAAGCCTACTCTGGAGAGAAGGGCCATGTCGATCCAGTCATCCCCCATATAGCAGACCTGGTAGGGTTTCAGCATCGATCGTTTGAGAATTTCTTTGAATGCGTCAAGCTTATTACCAATACCCTGCATAATATATTTCATACCGAGTTCCTCAGCCCGTCTCCTGACAAGTTCAGATTTACGCGCCGTAATAATCCCCACCTCGACACCACCCTTCTGGACGAGACGTATACCGAGTCCGTCCTGGGTGTTAAATGATTTTCCTTCGCTGCCATTTTCTGTATAGATCAACGATCCATCAGTGAGTACACCATCAACATCCAGAAGCAAAAGCTGAATGGGTTCTGCTTTTGCCATAAGCAGTCGATGTTCCGGGCTGTCATATTGGCGGCTGCGCTCTTCTGAGCGATTGCGAAAATTTTCGAGGATCTGGCAGTCTGACGGGTGAGAGCCGGAATCGTTTGGTGGGCACGGGTTGCTCATTATCGAAAGAATTAGCTGAGTATTAAGTGACGCATGCACGAATGCGAACAATTTGTTCAAGAACAGACTCAATCGAGTCCAGAGCAATAGAGTTCGGGCCGTCGCACAGGGCATTTTCAGGGTCAGGGTGAACTTCCATGAACAATCCGTCAATACCGACTGCTGTAGCTGCTCGGGAAAGGGGTGCTATATACTCCCGCTGTCCCCCTGATGATCCACCGGCACCTCCCGGTAGCTGAACAGAATGCGTAGCGTCGTAAATAACAGGGCAGTTGAAGCTTCTCATTACCGGCAAGGAACGCATGTCAACGACGAGATTGTTGTAACCGAAACTTGCCCCTCTCTCGACCAGCATAACCTTGCTGCTGCCGCTTTCGCGAATTTTCGTAACGGCATTTTGCATATCCCATGGAGAGACGAATTGACCTTTTTTCAGGTTAATTGGTTTACCGGTCTGCGAGACAGAGGTCAGAAGGTCTGTCTGTCGGCAAAGAAAGGCTGGTATCTGGATGATGTCCAGCACTTCAGCTGCGATTTTAGCCTGCTGGGGTTCGTGAATGTCTGAGACAACCGGAACGTTCATCTCGGATCTGATCCGGCCCAATAGTTCCAGTCCATGTTCAATACCGGGGCCTCTGTAGGATGTGATGGAAGTTCGATTGGCTTTATCAAAGGAAGCTTTGAAAATATATGAAATACCAAGCCTGCTGCATATCTCCAGCATGGTCTCTGCCACATTTCTGGCCAGGTCTATGGATTCGAGGACACAGGGACCGGCAATCAGCAATAGTGGCTGGTTCGAGCCGACCTGGATTGCTGTCCCGGCAGGGTGTTCAATTGAAATGGGGTCAATATGCATTGGATCCTGCTATTTTTTATAGTTCAGGGCAGCTTTAATGAAATCCCTGAACAGCGGGTGCGGCTTCATCGGTTTCGACTTGAATTCCGGATGAAACTGACAGCCGAGGAACCATGGGTGATCTTCAATTTCAACTATTTCAACAAGGTTGTTGTCTGGCGATGTACCTGATACTTTCAGGCCGGTGTCTTCAAGCTTTTGGCGATATTCATTGTTAAATTCAAAACGGTGTCGGTGACGTTCCGATATCTCCTTGCTCTGGTAGGCACTCATGGCAAAACTATCTTCTTTCAGGACACAGGGATATGCTCCCAACCTGAGGGTGCCACCCATTTCCGACGTTTCATCCCGAACCTGGACCTTATTGTTGCGATAATCAAACCATTCCTTACAGAGGTAGATTACCGGATCTACTGTTTGCGGATCGAGTTCTGAAGAGTGGGCACCTGGAATATCGGCAACAAAGCGGCTGTACTCAACAACAGCCAGCTGCATACCAAGACAGATTCCGAAAAACGGTATTTTATTTTCACGTGCATAAGTGATCGCTTTAATTTTTCCTTCCGCCCCTCTCTTGCCAAAGCCACCGGGAACCAGGATTCCCTCACATCCCTGAAGCAGTTCTTTCGGCTCCTTGGTCTCAAGATCCTCTGCGCTCAGGTAGCGGAGATTAACTTCGGCATGATTCGCTATTCCACCATGGATAAGTGCTTCGTGTAAACTCTTGTAGGATTCTGTCAGGTCAACATATTTTCCGGTAATCGCTATTGTTACCGAATGTTTCGGAGCTTTCAGGTTCTCTACCAGCTTTTGCCACGGTTCGATGTTGGGTTGGCCGGTCCAGACATTGAGCAGCTCCAGAATCTTGGAATCAAGTCCTTCATCGTGCAAGCGTAGAGGAACCTCGTAGATATTATCTACATCCACTGCTGTGATAACAGCGTCTTTTGGAACATTACAAAACAAGGCAATCTTTGATTTGAGATCGGAAGTTAACGGTACTTCTGTTCGACAGACGAGAATGTCGGGCTGAATTCCGTCTGCTCGCAGTTCTCTGACGGAATGCTGGGTCGGTTTTGTTTTAACTTCTCCTGCACTCTTAATATAGGGGACGAGGGTCAAGTGAATGAACAATGTGTATTCCCTTCCCAGATCACCCCGCAGCTGACGGATGGCCTCAACAAAAGGCAACCCCTCAATATCTCCAATCGTTCCGCCAATCTCAATAATTGCGATATCAACGCTTCCGTCAAGTTGCCGAATGGCTGCTTTTATTTCATCGGTGATGTGGGGAATTACCTGCACCGTGCCACCAAGGTACTCGCCACGGCGTTCCTTGGTGATAACTGAATAATAGATTCTGCCGGAGGTGTAATTATTGACCTGTGCCATTACCGCATCGGTATATCGCTCATAATGGCCCATGTCGAGATCGGTTTCGGCACCATCGTCAGTCACGTATACCTCTCCGTGCTGAAATGGGTTCATGGTACCGGGGTCAACATTAATGTATGGGTCAAGCTTTTGAAACGTTACGGTGAGGCCCCTGCTTTCAAGAAGGGCACCAATTGATGCGGCAGCTAATCCTTTACCAAGAGATGACAGGACACCGCCGGTAATAAAAATAAATTTTGTTCGCTTGGTATTAGATTTTTGCATGCTGGCCCCGTGGAAAGAATTATCAGGTGAGTTTGTTCGCTCTTTTTATACAACTTATTTGTGCCAGAGGCAACCGCTCACCCGGTTTAAATTTTCTTTTAACTTTTCAGCTGGCGATAACTTGTCATGAGGGGAGGGGGTGTATATCATAATCTTAAATAATAATAATTCCCAAAAGGAGTTTATGATGAACTACATAATGTTAACGAGTCTCCTGGCACTGGTCCTGGTGGCTTCTTTTTCAGATAAAATTAGGGCAAACGAAATCGAGCATACGGCAATCTTTGGAGGGGGATGCTTCTGGTGTATGGAGCCGCCCTTTGAACAGCAGGTTGGTGTTATAGAAGTCGTCGCGGGTTATACCGGCGGACTTCAGCAGGAGGCAACCTATGAGCAGGTGAGCAGTGGTAGAACGGATCATATTGAATCAGTCAGGGTGCGCTACGACCCGGAACAGGTCTCCTACAGCGAACTGCTTGATATTTTCTGGCGGCAGATTGATCCGACAGATGATGGCGGCCAGTTTGCCGACCGTGGAGAGCATTATAAAACAGCGATCTTTTACTCTACCGAAGAGCAGCGAATAGCGGCGGAACAGTCAAAAAAAGCACTTCAGAACTCGGGTATCTTTAATCGGCCTATAGTCACCGCTCTTTTACCTGTGCAACCATTTTATGAAGCGGAGGAGTATCACCAGGATTATTACCAGAAGAACGTCCTGCACTACTCACGCTACAAGAAAGGATCGGGCAGGGAAGCCTTTATCGAGAAGGTGTGGGCGGATCAGCAGATCAGTGAAGATAGGTTCGTAAAACCGGGCGATGAAGAACTAAAAAAAATACTGAGCAGTCAGCAGTATAACGTGACCCAGAAAGAGGGCACAGAACCACCATTTAAAAACGAATATTGGGATAACAAGGAGGATGGCATATATGTTGATGTCGTCTCCGGAGAACCTCTTTTCAGCTCCACGGATAAATATGATTCAGGGACGGGCTGGCCAAGCTTTACAAAACCGTTGGCAGCAGAGAATATCTCTGAGCATCGTGATGTATCACTTTTTATGGTGCGAACTGAGGTCCGAAGCACCAATGCGGACTCTCACCTGGGTCACCTTTTTGATGACGGCCCTGCACCGACCAACCTGCGCTATTGTATCAACAGTGCAGCTTTGCGTTTCATTCCGGTGGATGAACTGGAATCAAAAGGGTACGGGCGCTATAAGAGCTTATTTGATAAGAAGTAAAGCAAATCGTCTACAAACCTGAGCGATTTCTCATCGCTCAGGTTTCTACCGACAGGAGACCTGGTCAGCTCAGCTCTTGATTCACCGCTGGTTCAGGCATAAATGCTCAACCTGGGGTCCGACCTTTTTCCAGTCAACACAGGGGCGGGTAAAACCTTTCGGCTTGATAAGCGGACATCCAAATGCTGCATCATCAATATAAATTTCCCCATAAGCCTTCGGGCTTGACGTCCATGATTCCTGTGTCGGGTTTTTATTGACGCCGAACAGTTCAACACCTTCAGATCGCAGATAATCAACTGCGTCGGTAAGGAGGGTGCCCATCATTTTTCCGTCAGACCTCATGGTGTAGAGAATTATCTTGCCACCGGCATTATGTATGCGTTTCAACCATTTTATCGCATCCGGTACCGGTTTCCCAATTTCCGGGAAGCGATGATCAACTATTGTTCCATCAAAATCTACACAAATATACATGGGTTTCGTAATACTGTTGAATCCATTGACCTGAAAGAAACGGCCCATACCGCACTCGTCAGTCAGTTATATAATTTCTTATAAACAACAGATATAGGGTTTTAGTGTTTACAGGCAAACCCGATGGGTTGAATGCCGGGTTGCCTGTAGAGCGTTAAACAGTTTGCTAGATGATCGGCTTCATGGCACTCATGTAGGATCTCAATTCCTCGCCAATCGCCTCAACTTCAGTATAGCGAATGCCCTCGTTGACATCAATAAGATCAAGGTTGTCTACTCCGCAATCTTTTAATTCGAGTCCTCTTCCTATGACATCAACATCGATATTTTTCATGAAATCAGCCAGAAGGGGTACTGCTTCGTGGGCAAAAAGATAGCAGCCATATTCAGCGGTATCGGAAATCACAACGTTCATCTCATACAGTTTCTTGCGAGCTATCAGGTTTGCAATGAGGGGCACCTCGTGAAGAGATTCATAGTAGGCAGATTCTTCTTTAATGCCGGCAGATACCATCGTATCAAAGGCTAACTCCACGCCGGCCTTTACGAAGGCGACCATCAGGATACCGTGGTCGAAATACTCCTGCTCGGGGATATCCTCCGTCATCGACTCAGCCTGCTCGAACGAGGTTTCACCGGTTTGTTTACGCCAGGTAAGGAGGTTGGCATCATCGTTTGCCCAATCCTGCATCATGGTGGAAGAGAAGGTGCCAGACATAATATCATCCATGTGTTTTGCAAAAAGAGGTGTCATGATATTTTTCAGCTCTTCTGCCAGAACAAATGCTTTTATTTTTGCCGGATTTGAGAGTCGATCCATCATATTGGTAATGCCGCCATGCTTCAGTGCTTCAGTGGTAATCTCCCAGCCATATTGTACAAGTTTGGAGGCGTAACCCGATTCAATACCATTCTCCAGCATCTTGTCGTAACAGAGCAGGGTTGCTGTCTGCAGCAGCCCGCAGAGTATTGTCTGCTCTCCCATCAGGTCTGACTTAACCTCAGCAATAAAAGAGGATTGGAGGACGCCGGCACGATCCCCTCCCGTCCCGCAGGCATAGGCCTTGGCGATCTCCCAGCCTTCACCCCTGGGGTCATTTTCACGATGAACGGCGATCAGGGTGGGGATACCGAAGCCCCGGACATACTCCTCGCGCAACTCTGTTCCCGGACCTTTCGGTGCAACCATGATTACCGTGATGTCTTTACGAATCTGCATTCCCTCTTCAACAATGTTAAAACCATGAGAGTATGACAGACATGCCCCGTCCTTCATCAGTGGCATGAAAGAGGAGACGGCATCAGTATGCTGTTTATCAGGAGTCAGATTTACCACCAGGTCAGCAACGGCCATCAGCTCCTGGTATGTTCCGACGACAAAACCGTGCTCGGTTGCATTTTTCCAGGATTGCCGCTTGTCACTAATGGCATCGTCACGAAGAGCATATGAAACATCCAGACCTGAATCACGCAAATTCAGCCCCTGGTTCAAGCCCTGGGCGCCACAGCCAACGATGACGATTTTCTTACCCCGGAGGGCTTCAACGCCGTCAAACTCTTCTGCATCCATGAAACGACACTGTGCCAACTCTTCAATCTGTAATCGTAACGGCAGTGAATTAAAATAATTTTCTCCCATGGTATATCTCCTTTTTTTTGTGATCTTTTTTAAAAACTATCGAACAGAGTGAAACCCTGATCTCATATATGCAGTATTCAATATTGCGTCAAGTGATTTATATGTGATACTGTGTTGCATATTACGCAACGATCAGGCTTGATCAGTGGATACATGACACCTCTTCTCATCGTTCTGAGTAACCATGGATATCAGAGAGCTAAATCTTTTCCTGCACCTGACTGGTACCCTGCATTATGGTCAAACAAGCAGAGCCTGTAACATAACCCGATCCGGTTTGACACGGACTATTCAGCGGCTTGAACAGGAGATTGGAGAACAGCTGTTCATCCGTGATAACCGCTCGGTCACCCTGTCGCGTGCCGGAGATTTATTTAAAGAATATGCTGTTGATGTCATTCGTCGTCATAGAACCCTCCAGGTGCAGATGGCAGCTGAACATAATTTGCACGGAGAACTTTCCCTCTATTGCTCGGTCACCGCTATTTTGTCAATTCTTCCAGGAATAATTATACGATTTCGTCATGCGTACCCGGATATACATCTCAACCTCCAGACAGGCGATGCGGCCATGGCTCTGCCGAGCCTTGAAAGCGGTGAAGCGGATATTACGATCGCGGCGTTGCCGGACCGGTTGCCTCGACAGATTGTTTTTCTTAAAATGCTTGAAACCCCGCTTATTTTTATTGGTCCAAGGAACCCTGAAGAACTCGGGCAATCGCTGTCCCTGGCAAACTGGAGTAAAGTTCCGGTTATTATGCCGAAGCGCGGACTCAGCAAAAAACGGTGTGAGCGCTGGTTTGCGCAGAAAAAAATAGCGCCGGCCATCTATTCATCAGTAGCCGGCAATGAAGCGATGATTGCAATGGTCGCCATGGGATGCGGTATCGGTGTTGTCCCCCGACTGGTACTTGAAAACAGCCCGCTGCGCAGTCGTGTCCGGGTTCTTGATGTGAGACCGGCTCTCGACCCGTTTTCAGTTGGCGCCTGTACCACACGATCTTTAAAACGCAGACCAGTCGTGCAGGCATTCTGGCATATCGCTGAACAGGAAATACTCAATCGTTATACTTCACGAGGAATTGATGAAAACCATTCTGATAACAAATGATGATGGTATCCACAGCCCAGGTCTTACTGCTTTGAAAGAGGCCCTGATACCGCTGGGAAAGGTCATAACCATTGCACCCGATCGGGACAATTCCGCTATTTCTCATGCTTTGACAATGAATCGGCCACTTTTGCTTGAACAGCTGGGTGAAGATAGTTATTCCCTCAACGGAACACCAACTGATTGTGTTGCTGTTGGTTTGAACAAAGTAGTCGATCGACTACCGGATCTGCTGGTGTCAGGTATCAACTCCGGTCCGAATATCGGAGATGACATTTCCTACTCGGGCACGGTGTCTGCTGCAATAGAAGGGACCATCTACGCTGTTCCTTCGCTGGCTGTGTCTCTTGCAGGCAAACATCCCTTCACTTATGACGTGGCAAAGAAAATGGTCAGTTCCCTGGCAGCCAAAACAATGAAATACGGATTGCCGGCAGATACACTGATGAATATAAATATCCCTCATGGGGAGAAGATTAAGGGGTTAAGAGTTACCCGTCAGGGTCGGCGTATATGGAAACAGGCGGTTCAGGAAATAACGGATCCTTTTGGCCGACTGCATTATTGGATAGGGGGAGGCACACCATTACTTGATGTTGGTGTGGATACGGATGTGCATGCAATAGAAAGCGGCTATATCTCAGCAACGCCGATTCATCTTGACCTGACAAATCATGAGGGAATCAGCTATTTTAAAGAGGATCTCCAGCTTGAAGCACTGCCCGAACAGGTAGATTTTCTTTGCTGACAGACATGCCCAACACACTGGCACATATCGGCATACAGACCCTTGTAAGCAAGGCTGTTTATCGAGCAGCAGATATTAAATGGGTTGCTGTTGGCTGTATAATTCCTGATCTTCCATGGATTACCCAGCGGCTCATATCCTTCCTTGTGCCCGGTGTCGATTTACTTTCATTACGTGTTTACTGCCTGATTCAGGCATCTTTGTTTTTCTGTCTCATTCTCAGCGGGGCAATTGCGTTATTGAACAACCACTCTTTTAAGGTATTTCTCATTCTTGGAGGCAACAGCCTGGCTCATCTGCTGCTCGATGCGATGCAGACCAAATGGGCAAACGGTGTCCACCTGTCAGCCCCTTTCAGTTGGCAGTTGAGCCAGTTCCAGCTCTTCTGGCCGGAAAACGCGATAAGCTTTGTCCTGACCGTCGTTGGCTTGATAACTATTGCATATTACGGTTGGTCTGATCGTCGATTTTTGCTGGGTTTAAAACGCTCTTTTTTCCCGCTGCTACTTGCCTCTTTACTGTTGATATCATATGTCCTGTTGCCATTTATGTTTTTCAACGACTCATTTGAGGCAGATAATCATTATGTTCAAACGCTCCAGAGAAAACAACAGCGCTCAGGAAAAGCGATCGGTTTTGACCGCTGCGCGTATGATAAATTAACAGCAACGATTACTGTTTTTACCAAAGAGAAATTTAAACTTGTCTCAGGCCAGCTAATAGATGATGGGACGATTTCACTGCTTGGAAGATTTGCTGACAACAATACCATCGTCGCCGGCATGGTTCATCAGCATAGCACCGTGCGTGATTTTTATTCCTATGTTGGTTTATCTCTTCTGTTGATATTATGGGCGAGTGCTCTCTTTTCCGGCAAAATCAAAATGGACTAAGGCAAGGTTGTCAGCCATCTGCTGATGATTAAGGCAGCGCAACCGACAGCGGGATTCGCGGTGATCGCAATTACAGGAGGGTTCTGACCGCAGGAATCACACTCCATACAATCATTTCATTTAATGATTAGCGTCCATTAAAGACACATTGTATCTGCAAACTTGATCATGCGAGAATCTCGTTGATCATTGTGCATTCTGCTATTATACGTGTTATCGTATAGTTTCGGCTTCGTGTATTTTACTGAAATTAAAAGGAGTGTATACATGCAAGTAACCTGTCATGGTGCTGCCGGAAGTGTTACCGGGTCATGCCACCTCGTGGAGACAAATTCAAGCCGTTTCCTCATTGACTGTGGTATGTTTCAGGGAAATAAGACGCTCAATCGCCTGAATTACGAACCGTTCCCATTTGACCCTCAAACAATAGACTTTGTTATCTCAACCCACGGCCATATTGACCACTGCGGGCTGCTGCCTAAATTAACCAAACATGGGTTTAACGGAACAGTCTATGGAACCTCGGCAACAGCCGACCTGCTTCCGGTAATGCTTGGGGATGCCGCCTACATACAGGAAAAAGATACAGAGCATGAGAACAGAAGGCGGGAACGAAAAGGAGAATCGCCCCGGGAACCGCTCTATGATAGAACAGACGCTGATCAGGTAACTGGTCTGATTCAACCACTGAACTATAACACCTCAATGAAGGTAAATGATGAAATCACCTTCAGGCTCCGTGACGCCGGTCATGTAATCGGCTCTGCCATCGTTGAATTGTATGTCAAAGAGGGAGGGCGTGAAATTAAAACCGTCTTTTCAGGTGATCTTGGTCAGTGGGATGTCCCCATTATTGAAGACCCGACCTATATCTGGAATGCAGACTATGTTTTTATAGAATCTACCTATGGTGACAGAAATCATCAGAAATCACTTCCAAGAAAAGAACAGCTTCTCGAACATATCGTCAACACCTATAACAAAGGTGGAAAGCTGCTGATCCCCTGCTTTGCGCTTGAACGGACGCAGGAGCTTCTCTACACCCTCAGTGAATTAATGAATGAAACCGAGGATTTTCCACCAATGGATGTCTATCTGGATAGCCCCCTGGCCATCAAGATAACCGAGATCTTCAAAAAACATCCTGATCTCTATGATGAAGAAGCCAGGGCGCGAACAGACAAACCATTCGATTTTCCAGGGCTTATCTGTACGCCGTCAGTAGATGAATCACGTAAGGCCAATGCAATGACAGAGCCAGCTATCATTATCGCCGGGAGTGGTATGTGTACTGCCGGACGTATTCGTCATCACTTGAAGCATGGCATATGGAATCCTCAAAATACGGTACTTTTTGTCGGTTACCAGGCTCCGGGAACGCTGGGTCGCATTCTAATCGATGGTGCCGAGGAGATTAAAATGATGGGAATGACGCTTGTGGTAAAAGCGGATATCGCCAGGATCGGAGCATTTTCAGCCCATGCTGACAAAGATGAACTGACCGGATGGCTTTCTGCGTTTAAAGAAAAACCAAAACGCGTCTTTCTCGTTCATGGTGAAGAAAAGACCCTTGCTGCGTTTAGCTCATCACTTGAAGGAATTGGCTTTGACACCCAAATCCCCGTCAGGGATATACCGATTCCTCTCAATTAAAACAATATATTGGGAGATTCGACCAGCGAATCTCCCGAAGATGATTAACTGTTCAGTACCCACTGTCCCTGGGCATTTCTACATGCAGTCGTCTTGGTCTTCTGCGGCTGCCCATCTATTGTTGCCGTGATTTCCGCCTCACGGCAATACTGGTTTGTTGAAGGATTGGTGTAGGCCGGCTGCGGCACAACCTGGTAGTTGTTACCGGAGTCCGGGTTTACCCAGGTAACCGGCTGCCCTGATGGACCGCGTTCATAGGCATTATTGAGCTGCTGCTTGTCCTGTTTATCCATCTCATTACCGACAATATAGCCAAGCATTGTCCCGACAGCGGCACCGATCAGTGTTGCTTCTGTATTTCGGCCGATGGCCTGACCGATCAGCGCTCCACCGGCGGCCCCACCGACAGCTCCCTTCGTGCCTGTGCTCACGCCGTCAAATTGTGCACAGGATGACATAAACACCATCATCACGCCAACCAGAAAAAGTGCTATCAATCTCATTGAATCCTCCGTAAATAGTAATTATTCTGTAGGTAGTTAAAAAAAGATAACTACCTGATTATTCATAATAAAAAAACGTAATCTATACTGACAAATGTAACGCTAAATTTTGCACTGTCAATGATAAATTAGAGCGCCTAGTCGGAAATTACCTGACCTCTTGAAGTGAATGATATTCCCTGCTGTGACTGGGTTCCGATCATGACTGATTCTATCACCGGCGGGTTAACGGTGTTTTCTGCCTTCCATTTAACCACAAAATTTGCCCCGGATCCGCCGCTGGTGTCAGACTCTTTTACAACGTAGCGTATTGAGCCCATCGGCCCCAGAACCTGAGATGATTCGAGGTAATGTTTCACAAGCGCACCCTGTGAATCATAATAATCCACTGCAGCCAGGGAAATTGACTCGGTCATGTCAGTATTTCTGATACTCAATATAACGGCAAGGTCAAATGTTCGTTCACGATTTCCACTATAAATATGTGAATAAACAGGTACATAAACAGTCTGGCCACTCGTTTTTGGGGGAGCCGCCACGACAGCTGTGCCTCCGTGCACAAACATAAATAGTAAGACAAAAAACAGTTTCACGATAATTAATGTTACCCTCATATCTTTCTCCTGTGTTCCTCTAGTCAGGGTTTCAAGGCACGCTCGATCTCCGCCTGCATCTGCTCTAAAATTTCGACAGGGTCGGCTGCTCTGGTAATGGGACGACCGACCACCAGGTGATCGGCGCCACCCTTCACGGCAAGACCGGCGGTCATGACACGCTTCTGGTCATCACTTTGTTCAGAAACATTGGCTCCGGGCCGGATACCGGGCGTTACAATTAACAGTTTGTCACCCAGTCCTGACCGTATCCGCGATGCTTCCAACCCTGAGGAGACGACACCATCACAACCAAGGTCAAGTGCCGTTTGTGCACGATGATAAACAAGATCAGCAATGGAACCTGTCATTCCCATTGCACGCATATCCTCTTCTCCAAAACTGGTGAGAGCCGTCACTGCAAGCAATTTCATATCACCCCGGGCTGAGACAGCAGCCCTGATTATCGGGTCATTGCCATGAATTGTCGCCAGGCTGACCCCACGGTTATTTACCTGCTCCACAGCCAGTTTCACAGTTTCAGGTATATCAAAAAATTTCAGATCCAGCATTACCTGATGTCCGCGGTCGAGAATCCAATCGACGGTATTGAACCAGTCTGCCATAAAAAGCTGTAAACCAACTTTGAAAAATCCGGTATGGGATTCACACGTTTTAACGATTTGTTTTGCTTTATCGGGATGGTCTAGATCAAGCGCGACAATGATACGTTCCCGCAATGGAATTGTTTTGCCCATTTCACTCCTCTAACAAGTTCACTCGGTGATATTTTCACAGCTCATGCATATAATCCAACAACTAATACTATACTACTTTTTATAGCAATACGGTATTTTAGTGGGTGTCACCATCAAACCGTAGTGATAGCTTAAGTGGCGATTGCTCCAATTCATTGACTCTGCTAAAGACTTCAAAAGATAGCAATGGGACATCAATATGCTGCCCTGATCGTGGCAACACCACTCCTTGAAATAGTAATGACAGAAAAGGGATCCTACTGACAGAGACTATCCCTGGAATATGAAAAATTTTCGTACCGCATAGTTAATCATCACTGCAGTAATAATATTTGAGACAAAGGCATAGGTTGTGAGCATACCAAAACGCTTAATAAGCATTCCCATCAGAACGGTTCCTATGGCCACGCTGAGACCTGATACCAGATAGAAAAAGAAAATTTCCAGCACAATATGGTGTCTTCCACGTTCAAAAACCCATAAGATATTGAGAATATAGGCAACCATGTTGGCGATAAGAAAAGCAATGATATTGGTAATCATTGAATTTCTTGCGCGACGATTGTCATCTATCTGCTCAATTTTGAGCCCGAACAACTGGGCAGCATGATCCTTTTCCTGTAAACAGGGAAAAAGTTTCCACCCGACAATGTGGAATATGCAGATATGGGTCAATGTTGCCACACCGCCTGCGAGTGCGTACTTTATAAATTGTATCAGGGTTTCATTTTCTAGAAGAGTCATAGCAGTGTCACGTTGTTAGTCAATCGCTGTTTTATGGCAGAAGAGAGTTGCCCACGAGGCCCGTTTTCTCCTGGTGGCAGGCATTTATACCTAATCTCCTCGCACATGAACAGTTTAAAATCGATGGAGAAGATGTTTGCTGTCAATTTCATTT